>Ga0208125_100140_pt1 | contig 69128 bp, 65 predicted proteins | sample LakWasM128_HOW14_2_FD_183938 | JGI IMG/M metagenome (GOLD analysis project Ga0208125, IMG submission 183938) | Freshwater sediment methanotrophic microbial communities from Lake Washington under simulated oxygen tension - Sediment Metagenome... | ecosystem: Environmental > Aquatic > Freshwater >...
CAAATGCCGGTACCGGTGAAGATGGCCTCAAACGTGCGCAGCAAAGCTGTGAGGCACTTGCTAGTTTGCTTAATCTCAATGCGAATCAAGTGTTACCGTTTTCTACCGGTGTGATTCTGGAACCGCTCCCGGTGGATAAAGTGATTGCAGGCTTGCCGGCCGCAATTGCTAATCTCAAAGAAGATAACTGGCTCAACGCTGCCGAAGCGATCATGACTACTGATATTGTCGCCAAGGGTACTTCACGTCAGCTTCAACTGGGCGGTAAGGCTGTCACGATTACCGGAATCAGCAAAGGCTCCGGTATGATTCACCCTAACATGGCGACCATGCTCGGATACATCGCAACAGACGCTGCCGTGAGCCAGTCCGCACTTGAGCAAATCATTCAGTTCGCGGTGAACCAGTCATTTAATTGCATTACCGTAGATGGCGATACTTCTACCAATGATAGCTTGATCGTGATGGCGACCAATCAGGCTGGCAACGCCGAAATTACTGCCGAAAGTGCTGACTTTGCTACGCTGCGTGATGCCATCACTGATGTGGCAATTGAGTTGGCACAAGCCATCGTGCGCGATGGCGAAGGCGCCACCAAATTTATGACCGTGACGGTTGAAGGTGGTAAATCACAAGAAGAGTGCCGCAAGGTTGCTTACGCGATTGCCCATTCACCGTTGATCAAAACAGCATTTTTTGCATCAGATCCTAATCTAGGCCGTATTCTGGCAGCGATTGGCTATGCCGGTATTGATGACTTGGATGTGAATACTTTGCAGCTTTATCTGGGTGATGTGCTAGTGGCTGAAAACGGTGGTCGAGCAGCTTCATATCTGGAAGAGCAGGGTGCTGCTGTCATGAAAGAGTCAGATATTCTGGTGCGTGTAGTATTGAACCGCGGCAATGAGAATGTCACGATCTGGACCTGCGACTTTTCATATGACTACGTCAAGATCAATGCTGACTATCGCTCTTAATCAGGTTACTGCATTTTAATGAGTGTTTCTGATAAGGCTGCCAACGTTATCACTGAAGCAGCTGTTGGCGTTTTGCAGACCTCCGATGGTTCTGTGCTGCTGGGTCAGCGTCCCGCGGGCAAGCCCTGGTCCGGGTACTGGGAGTTTCCGGGTGGCAAGATCGAAGCTGGCGAATCTCCGGCACATGCGCTGGTGAGAGAACTGCAGGAGGAGTTGGGCATCACGCCAACACAGTATTATCCATGGATCACACGCAGCTATGATTACGAGGCGAAGTATAACGCGCAAGGCGAGCTGGAAAGCCGCGCCAAAACAGTCAAACTTCATTTCTTTATTGTTACTGAGTGGACTGGGGAGCCTGCGGGGCTAGAGCAACAGGCGCTGAGCTGGCAAAATCCAGAACGTGTAAGCGTAGGACCAATGCTCCCGGCCAATGCGCCTATATTAAGCGCACTATGTTTACCTTCAGTTTATGCGATTACTAATTTGCATGAATTAGGCGAAGAAGTGTTTCTAGACCGTTTGCGGTCGGCTTTAGCGCGTGGTCTTAAAATGATACAGGTTCGTGAAAAGCAGCTTTCTGCTGAACAGCTTATGCAGTTCTCGCGCAAGGTGATTGCAGAAGCGACCCCGCATTCGGCCAAAGTTTTTATCAATTCAGACTTGGCCCTGGCACAAGAATTAGCTACTTCAGGCGTACATTTCTCTTCGGCGCAGTTAATAGCTTTAGAAGAAAAGCCGCAAGGTTTGCTGTGCGGAGCTTCATGTCACAATCAAAGCGAACTGACAAAAGCAGCCAAACTTGGGATGGATTATGTAATGCTGTCACCGGTGCAGCCTACCATGAGTCATCCCGAGGCTGATGCACTGGGATGGGAGTGTTTCTCGCAACTGATTGCAGGCTATTCATTACCTGTATTTGCATTAGGTGGCATGCACGCTAATGATTTGCATCTTGCAAGATCGCATGGTGCGCACGGCATTGCCTTGCAGCGAGCTATCTGGAACCAGCATTAACCGACTTTAATGCTGGTTCTTTAGTGATGGTGGTGACTGTGGTCCTGGCCTTCAACGTCATCAGGCATTTTAATCGGCGCTCTGATTGACTGTTTAAATTCAGTATTGCCTGCGCTGAACGTAAGCTCAAAATTCACATACTGGCCAGCGGCCAGTGGTTTTTTCAAATCAAACAGCATCAGGTGAAATCCGCCTGGTTCAAGTTTGTAAGGTTTCCCGGCTTTTATTGCCAGCTTTTCCAGCATGCGCATCTTCATCACGCCATTTTGCATAGACATACTGTGGATTTCAACACTTTTAGTGGCATCACTAGACACGCTAATGAGTGTTACATCCTGCTTGCTGTTAAATGACATGTAAGCAGCGCCAACATCTTGCCCTGGAGTTGTCGGCCTAACCCATGCGTTTTCAATAGATACACTATCTGCGGCGCTTGCTGCTGTGCTGCTAATGACCAGTGTCAGGCTTAGGAAAAAACTTGATAAACGTAGCAAGGAAAACATTGGTAGCAGGTTAGTCATCACTATTCTCAAATCTTAATCATTAATTCGGGTTTGTTTATATTACTGGGTAGGTAAATCATCGCCAAGCTGATCAGATTTTGCATCCGCCGGGATAGCATATTGTTCGCTAGCCCAGAGTCCAAGATCAATCAGTTTGCAGCGCTTGCTGCAAAAAGGCCGATAAGGGTTATCTAGAGAATATTCGGTTAACTGTTTGCAGGTTGGGCATGCAACGGAGCGTTTTTTAGGGGCGGTCATAATAAAAAATGATTAATTGAAGCGGGGTGTTAATGTTGCCGAGTTAAATATTGTGTCTTTTTTATAAATTACATAATGTAAGCGAGAATTGAACATCATCATCAAATTTCTGTGGTTTCTGCGCACAATCAAGTGTATTAAAACGTATATTGATTGCATATTTGTTAGCGCTTACTTCTGGAAAGCAAGTCACGTTATCATCAACTTCAATCTTTAACATCTGCGCAGGTTTGGATCCGCCAAGCATTTTTTGATATGCACCGTTGACTGCAATTAGCGGAGTGGTAGCGCCGCTGCCGCGCAGGATACGTAGAATAATGATAATTGCCTGTTGCATCGGAATCAGCGGTTTGAGCCATGATTCCAAGTCCTTTGTGCGGCGTTCTTCGCCCAAGCCTAACCAGTAGTGATACGAAGGAACATCAAACTCGCATACGCCCCCAGGAATGCCGGCGCGCTGCTTGATGCTCATCAGCCACTCGTTGGCGCGTAATGTCTGCCCGAGTTTTGTCGTTTCTAAGCGCAGGCCGCTAGCAGCTATCTCAATATCATTCAGCATGGCTTGAAGTGCGTCTGCGACAATTGCCGGGTTGCCGACAAGTAAGTGCATTGCATGTTTTTGTCGATCCAGTTCCTGCAAAAGCTCGGATTTCAGTTCGGAGCGATCTACGACATCCAGTATCTGCAGCAATGTCAGCAGTGCGCAGTGGTGGTGATATTCATGTCCGGCTGCAAGGTTATGCAGAACTTTGGCAAATAAATCCTCCACACGAAGCAAAGTGCGTATGCGTTCATTGAAAGGATAATCGTAACTAGGCATTTTTCATAAAGTTATAGCTTTAAGGAGGTTGTTGATAGCAGCAACATTAATTAGCATAAAAAGTTGAACTGAATTATTAAATTTATTTGCTAACTATGCAAGTTTTAATAAGTTTATTATGTAATTTATTAACTTTCTCATTTAATTCCGCTATAGAGCCATTGTTTTCTATGACTTCGTCGGCTCCATTGAGTCTGACTTTTCTTGACGTTTGAGCAGCCATAAGCGCTTTGACTTCATCCTTGCTTAATTGACTGCGAGCCATTGCCCGTGTGACCTGAGTATTTTCATCGCAATCAATCACCAGTATTTTGTTGATGACACTGTGATAGCGATTGTTTTCAAATAGCAGCGGTATCACCAGTACCTGATATTGTGGCTGCAGTTTACTTTCGTTATTTTTAAGGCATTCTATGGCGCGTTCATAAATTACAGGGTGTAATAAACCTTCAAGCCTGATGCGTTCAACCGGATTGCTTAGCACATGAGCGCGAAGTCTGCTACGGTTCAGGCTGCCGTCTTCATTTAAAACCCCGGCGCCAAACATATGTTCGATTTCAGAAAGTATGGGGCTGCCTTTAGCCGTTAGCTCATGTGCAATCACATCGGTATCCACGATAGGGACGCCCAGTTGTGCGAACAGTCTGGCGGCTTCGCTTTTGCCAGAACCGATGCCACCTGTGAGTGCAACAATGTACATATGCTGATTTTTATTAACAGAAATTATGGCAGATAAATCTGCGATAACTGCTGTCCAAAAAATAATGCCGCAATACCGCCAATGGCTAAAAATGGGCCAAAAGGAATCGGAACTTCTTTGCTGCGTTTGGTCATTACGATTAAAGCAATGCCAATAATGGCGCCTAAAGTAGATGACAGCAGAATAACTGCTGGCAGCATTTTCCAGCCGAACCATGCGCCGATTGCCGCTAAAAGTTTAAAGTCGCCGTAACCCATGCCTTCTTTGCCGCGAATCAGTTTAAACAGCCAAAATACTGACCATAACACCAGGTAGCCTGCCATTGCGCCAATGACGGCAGATTCCAAGTCGGTAAAGCCGGAGTTCAGATTGAATAATAAGCCAAGCCATAACAGCGGTAAGGTGATGTCGTCAGGTAATAGCTGCGTATCAAAATCAATAAAGGTCAGCGCGATTAGAGCGAACACAAAGACCCAGGCAAAGAGTGTCGCGGCCGTGTAGCCAAATTGCCAGCTGGTCAGGCCGATGAGCGTGCCGGTAAATATTTCTACTAAAGGATAGCGAATGCTGATTGGTGTTTTGCAGGCACTGCAGCGACCCCTTAACAGCAGGTAGCTAATAACAGGAACATTTTCAAAGGCTTTGATTTTGTGTCCACAGTGCGGGCAACTTGAGCGAGGCTTGGAAAGTGTGAATTGCTGTTGTGCGGGAATGTCCTTGCCTTGAAGTTCCAGGCAGTTATTGTGCCATTCCTGTTCCATTATTTTAGGCAGTCGGTAAATAACAACATTCAGAAAGCTGCCCACCATTAAACCGAAAATAACAGAAACTGTAATGAATAAAGTGCTGTCTCCTTGTAGCAGGCTGGATAGTTCGGTGAGGCCGGGCATAGGTATCCTTAGTTTTATATTTTAGCTGAGACTATAGCGTGCCATAAAACCGCTGTAAACTTAATGTGCCATTCCAGCGTTAAATATAAGCGGTGCTTAATAGTGTATTTCTTGATTTATTGCAGCGCGGACTTGAAATAGTTACGTCTCGCCTCAAACATAAGAGGTGTATTCAAGTTTATAATAAGTATGTATAGCAAGAAGGAAATAAAATGACAGATATCATTGACCAACAAGATGTAATCGAACTTATCAAGGCTGAACTTGGTAAGGCTGAATTTAATCGCCCAGAGTGGGATGAGCCTATTATCTGTCGCGTTGAAGTTGATTTGCCAAACTGGCTGACTCAATTGGCAGGCGGTGAGGCTTGGGAAGTTTACGCAGAAGACGAGGAAGATAGCTGCGTCAGCTTTGCGATGCGTGAAGTATCAGCGAAAACGCCTAAACTTGCAGAGGTTACCCTGTATCACAATGGCTATGCTGTTGTTGATGTTGAAGGTAAGGCTTTGTTTGATGGGTCACTTACATCCGGCACCAGTGACTGCGCACATTTGACTTACTATCATGCTGACACAGGTGAAAAAATCACTCTGAATTAAACGGTTTTTTGTATGCGGACTTAAGCTATTAAAAACTGCGCTTAACCGCAAAGTCCGCAAGTGCGAGCATGGCATGTTTAAATGTTGATTCAGGAAAATGCGCAATCGCTTTGCAGCATTTTTCTGCTTCAGCTTCGGCAAGTTTCTTCACATGCGCTAATGCGCCGGAGTTATTAACTGCTGCGATCACCTGCGGCAGTTGTTCCAGTCCGCCTTGCTCAATTGCATTTCTGATCATTTGGCTTTGTTCTGCATCGGTGTTGCGCATTGCGTAAAGTAATGGCAGTGTCGGTTTGCCTTCTGCCAGATCATCACCCAAATTTTTGCCAATTTCGTCACTGTTGCCACTTAAGTCAAGGATGTCGTCTACCAGCTGGAATGCAGTGCCTAAGTGCATGCCATAAAGGCTGAGTGCGGTTTCATCTTCAGGGCTGGCTTTGCTGATGATTGCGCCTAATTGCGTAGCAGCCTCAAATAGTTTTGCAGTCTTGTAATGAATAACCCGCAAATAATCATCATCTGTGATGTCGGCATTATTTACGTTTAACAGCTGCAGTACTTCGCCTTCGGCAATCACATTGGTAGCGTTGCTTAATACTTCCATGATGCGCATGTTTTTCACGGCAACCATCATCTGAAAAGTACGGGAGTAGACAAAGTCACCTACCAGTACACTGGCAGCATTGCCGAATAGGGCGTTGGCGGTACTTTTTCCTCTGCGTTTGGAAGATTCATCAACCACGTCGTCATGCAGTAAAGTTGAAGTGTGAATAAGCTCAACCACTGCGGCTAGCTGGTGGTGGTGCTCTTCTATTTTTCCAAACAGCCCTGCTGATAATAGTACTAGTATCGGACGCAAGCGTTTGCCGCCGCTATTGATGATGTATTCAGAAATCTGGTTAACAAGTTCGACTTCAGAGTGTAGGGATTGGCGGATTACGCTGTCAACCTTGCGCATATCCTCTGCGATACATGAATTAATAATGCTGAGCGTCACGTTAATTAACCTAATAAATGAGCAAATATTTTATCACAGCCTACTTTAAGCTTCATAAATAACTAGCTAAGATTGGTTTAAAGGTGAGATAATTACCAGCTTTGGTGCAGGCGTCATAATTTTTAAGAATTACATTAGATTATGATTTGCTTTGCGGGATAAATTGCGTATAATGCGCGATTCTTTTGAAGTATGAGTTAAAGGCATAATCATGTATGCAGTAATCAAAACCGGTGGCAAACAATATCGCGTAGTTCAAGGCGAAAGATTAAAAGTTGAAAAATTAGACGTTGAAGTTGGCGGCACAGTGACGCTAGATCAAATTCTAATGGTATCAGACGGCGACAACACAACAATTGGCTCACCTATTATTAAAGGTGCAAAAGTTCAAGCAACAGTGCTGTCACATGGCCGTGGCGACAAGGTAATGATTTTCAAATTCCGTCGTCGTAAACACTATCGTAAAACTCAAGGTCATCGCCAAAGTTTTACTGAAATTAAAATTGAAGCAATCGCTGCTAAGTAAGCAGTTAAAGAATTAAGGATTAAATCATGGCACACAAAAAAGCAGGCGGTAGTTCACGTAACGGTCGCGACTCACATTCACAACGCTTGGGTGTTAAAGCGTTTGGTGAGCAAGTTGTTTCAGCTGGCAGCATCATCGTGCGTCAGCGCGGTACAAGAATGCATGCTGGTGAAAACGTAGGTATGGGTAAAGACCATACGCTATATGCAAAAGCTGATGGTAAAGTGTTCTTTACGATCAAGGGTGCATTGAAACGTAAAACTGTGAATATTATTCCAGCTTAGTTTTTGCGAAAACTTAAGAAGCCCTGTCTTTTTGATAGGGCTTTTTTGTTTTTTAGGTTTAGTCTTTATAATAGTATTTGCTTCTGAAATTTGCGGGCATGCAAAATCGCACGCATATTAATTTTGGGGCAAAGTGATGTAATCGCACAAGTTCGTGCATTGAGGATATGAGCACCGCGCAAGGCTTTATTTGCGGGCGTAGCCATTATAGATATGAAATTTATTGACGAAGCAACAATTAAAATCTTTGCAGGCGATGGCGGTAACGGCGTTGCTACGTTTCGTCGTGAAAAATACGAACCGATGGGTGGTCCAAGTGGCGGAGACGGCGGTCGTGGCGGTTCCATTGTGATTGAAGCTGATCGTAATATCAATACACTGGTAGATTATCGCTATACGCGCAGTTTTAGGGCGCAACGCGGTGAAAATGGCCGCAGTGCCGAGTGCTACGGCGCGAAAGGTGAAGATATGATTTTGCGTGTACCGGTCGGTACCGTAATCTCTGATAAATCCAGCGGCCAGATGCTTGTTGACCTAAGCGAACATGGTCAGCGCGCACAAATGGCTAAAGGCGGCAACGGTGGTTTGGGTAATGTGCACTTTAAGTCCAGCCTGAATCGCGCGCCACGCCAATGCACCAAGGGTGATCCCGGCGAAGAATTAGAGTTGTATCTCGAGCTTAAGGTATTGGCAGATGTAGGCTTACTGGGCATGCCTAATGCCGGTAAATCTACTTTTATTCGTTCAGTTTCTGCAGCTAAACCTAAAGTGGCAGATTATCCATTTACGACGCTGCACCCGAATCTAGGTGTGGTGCGTGTGGATACTGAGCGCAGTTTCGTGATTGCCGATATTCCAGGCATCATTGAAGGCGCTGCTGAAGGTGCCGGCTTAGGTCATCAATTCCTGCGTCATCTTGCACGTACCTCCTTGTTATTGCATCTGGTAGATATTGCTCCATTTGATGAGGCGGTTGATCCTGTGCACGAAGCTAAAGCAATTGTTGAAGAACTCAGAAAGTATGATGAGTCACTTTACAATAAACCGCGTTGGTTGGTATTGAACAAAATCGATATGCTGCAGGACGCTGATGCGGTAGTGAAAGCCTTTGTGAAAGACTACGGCTGGGAAGGCCGCGTATTTGCAATTTCTGCAATCAGCGGCTTGGGTTGTAAAGAGCTGACCTATGCCATCATGCAGCATATTGAAGAGAATCGTGCAGCTGAAAACCTGGAGTCAGATAACGCTGAATCTGAAAGCCTTGCGTCCAGCAAGCCTGAGTCTAGCAACCTTGAGTCCAAGAATGAAGTTGCCTGAATTTAAATCTTTGGTAGCAGATGCAAAAGTTATAGTCGTAAAAGTAGGCTCCAGCCTTGTTACGAATGATGGCAATGGCCTAGACCAGGCCGCGATTGCCGGCTGGGCGGCACAAATTGCTGCGTTGGCACTGCAAGGTAAGCAGGTTGTGCTCGTATCCAGCGGGGCAGTGGCTGAGGGTATGCAAAGGCTGGGCTGGAAAAAACGCCCGACTGCCGTCAATGAGTTGCAAGCTGCAGCAGCAGTAGGTCAAATGGGCTTGGTGCAGATGTATGAATCCTGTTTTAGCCAGCATCATTTGCGCACAGCGCAGGTGCTGTTGACGCATGATGATCTGGCTGACAGAAAGCGTTACCTGAATGCGCGCAGTACCTTGCGCACATTGCTGGATATGAAAGTCATTCCGATCATTAACGAAAATGATACGGTCGTCACGGATGAAATCCGCTTTGGTGATAACGATACGCTGGGCTCTCTGGTCGCTAATTTAATTGAAGCCGATACTTTAGTTATTTTGACTGATCAGCAGGGGCTATATACCGCGGATCCGCGTCGTAATCCTGATGCCGTATTTGTGCATCATGCGACAGCAGGGGATGCTGCATTGGAAGATATGGCCGGTGGTGCCGGCAGCAGCGTTGGTACAGGTGGAATGTTGACCAAGATACTGGCGGCAAAACGCGCAGCACGCAGTGGTGCACATACCGTGATAGCGTCAGGCCGTGAAAAAGATGTGCTGGTGCGTTTAGGTGCGGGTGAGGCTGTTGGTACACACCTGGAAGCGACACAAATGAAAATGGCTGCGCGTAAGCAATGGCTTGCTGATCATTTGCGTACAACAGGAAAGCTGGTGCTGGATGCAGGCGCAGTTAAGGTACTGAAGGCCGATGGTAAGAGTTTGTTGCCTATAGGCGTCACCGCCGTGGAAGGCTATTTTGAGCGCGGTGATGTTGTCGCCTGCGTAGATGCTGACGGTAAAGAAATTGCACGCGGTTTGGTTAATTACAGCGCCGGTGAGTCAGTGAGAATCATGCGCAAATCCAGTAGTGAGATTGAGTCGATACTGGGTTATGTGGATGAAGCCGAATTAATACACCGCGACAATCTTATTTTGCTCTAATTGAGGTAGGATTGCAGCTTAAACTAAAGTTAAAAGCAGCGATTATTTGGAAAATATAATATGAATAAACCATTGGTAGCCATCATTATGGGCTCAGACAGTGACTGGCCTGTGATGAAGAATGCAGCACAGATGCTTGCTGACTTTGGCGTGGCTTATGAGGCAAGAGTTGTTTCTGCACATCGTACGCCGGATTTGATGTTTGAATTTGCCGAGAATGCTGTGAAGAACGGTTATCAGGCCATTATCGCTGGTGCCGGTGGCGCAGCCCACCTGCCAGGGATGGTTGCCGCCAAGACAACATTACCTGTGTTAGGTGTGCCTGTTCCGTCCAAACACCTACAGGGCCAGGATTCCTTGCTCTCCATCGTACAAATGCCTAAAGGAATTCCGGTGGCTACTTTTGCTATTGGTGATGCAGGTGCCGCGAATGCAGGCTTGTTTGCAGTATCCATTCTGGCAAATCATGATGCTAACTTGGCAGCGAAGCTTGCCGAGTTCCGTAAAAAACAGACAGAAAAAGTATATAACATGGAGCTAACTGACCAGCCGGCAGTAAAATGCTAACCGTCAGTCAATTGAAAGTAGAACGATGAGTCAGAGTAAAGTAATTCTTCCTCCGGCAATGCTGGGTATGTTGGGTGGCGGTCAGCTTGGCCGCTTTTTTGTGATTGCAGCGCATGAAATGGGCTACAAGGTTACCGTGCTTGATCCAGACAAGAATAGTCCTGCCGGTAAAATTGCCGACGTACATCTCTGCGCAAAATATGACGACGAGACTGCATTAAAGCAAATGGCCGATACTTGCCAGGCCGTCACTACCGAATTTGAAAATGTACCGGCTGCTACTTTGGAGGCATTGGCTAGCACTGTTGCCGTTCACCCCTCAGGTAAGGCGGTTGCTATTGCTCAGCACCGCGTCAGTGAGAAAAACTTCCTGAAAGATGCAGGTCTTCCTGTAGCGCCTTTTGCGGTGATTGATAGTGATGCAGATATTCCTGCAGATGACAGTGATATTTACCCAGCCATTCTAAAAGTATCGCGCTTTGGATACGATGGCAAAGGGCAGGCACGAGTGGCAAACTCTAGCGAAGCTAAAAATGCTTTTGCAGATTTTGGGCAGGAAGAGTGCGTGCTGGAGAAAATGCTGAAGCTGGATTATGAAGTTTCTGTAGTGCTTGCCAGAGATATTAATGGTCAGGTTGCTACCTTCCCAACAGCAGAGAATAGTCACTTAAACGGTATACTGGATGTGTCAATTGTGCCGGCGCGCGGTAGCGATGCAGCAAATCATCAGGCGCAGAAATTGGCTATCAGCGTAGCTGAAAAGCTCGATTACACCGGTGTATTAGGCGTTGAGTTCTTTGTTTGCGGCGGTGAACTGCTGGTGAATGAAATTGCTCCGCGTCCACACAACTCCGGGCATTACACGCTGGATGCCTGCGTGACTAATCAGTTCGAGCAGCAAGTACGAGTAATGACAGGGTTGCCTTTGGGCAGTAGTCGTCAGCATAGTGCGGCTGTCATGGTTAATTTGCTCGGTGATGTCTGGCCGGATAATGCTGCTGGTGGAAAAGATGAGCCTAACTGGCAATTAGCATTTGCTAATCCGCAGTTAAAAATGCATTTGTATGGTAAACATGAGGCGCGTGCTGGCCGTAAGATGGGACATTTTACAGTGATTAACACCAGTCGTGATGAAGCAATCAAGCAGGCATTCCAGGTTCGTTCAGAGCTGAATATAGGTAACTGATTTTATAAAGTGTGATTTAATAGGATTCATTGAATCGCACTTTATAAATGGCCCTGAAAACAAAAAAGCCGAACTATGTTCGGCTTTTTTGTTTGAATTCCAAATATTACTCAGGCAATTAATTACGCCATTGATTTAATCGCTGCGTTTAAGCGGCTTTTATGACGTGATGCTTTGTTTTTATGGATAATGTTTTTGTCCGCAATGCGGTCAATAACGCTTACATTTTCTGTGTAAGCAGCAGTAGCAGCGGCTTTGTCACCAGCTTCTACAGCTTTAATAATTTTTTTAATCGCTGTGCGCAAAGTAGAGCGCAAACTCGCATTGTGAGCGCGTTGCTTTACTGCTTGACGAGCACGTTTTCTTGCTTGTGCGGTATTTGCCATCTGTTTTTCCTAAAAAGCTATTCAAAATACGAAGCCCATAATATTAACTACATATTAAATAGATTGCAAGTTAAAAACACACAAATATCATTAGCAATTGCTACGTGATTTCACACGGCATGTTAAAATCATGCAATATATTGTTAATACAATACCTTATCCCCCTTTTTTATTTTAACGATAAAGCATGAATTTACTCAAAGCGCTGGCCAAAGTCGGCAGCATGACTTTTGTCTCGCGTATCTTAGGTTTTGTCCGCGATACCTTGATAGCGCGTGTTTTTGGCGCCGGCATGCTCAGCGATGCTTTTATTGTAGCCTTCAAAATTCCTAATTTATTACGCAGAATCTCGGCTGAAGGCGCATTTAGCCAGGCTTTCGTGCCAATTTTAGCTGAATATAAAAGCCAGCGCAGTTTTGAAGAAACGCAGGGGCTTGTGAATCGGGTTGCGACCTGGCTTGGCATTATTCTGGTATTGGTGACGCTATTAGGTATGCTGGCGGCACCATTCATTGTAAGTTTTATTGCTCCCGGTTTCAGGGCGGATGCAGCAAAAATGCAGCTCACGGTTGAGTTGCTGCGCATTACCTTTCCTTATATCTTCTTTATTTCCTTGGTATCCATGGCAGGTGGGGTGCTTAACACCTATAACCGTTTTGGTATCCCAGCTTTTACGCCGGTGTGGCTCAATGTTTCAATGATTCTGGCAGTACTGTTTTTTGCTGATCACTTTGATGAGCCGATTAAGGTTCTGGCTTGGGCGGTATTTGTCGGTGGTTTTCTGCAGCTTATATTTCAGATTCCGTTTCTGAGGCAGATTGGCCTGTTGCCCAAGTTTGATTTCAGACGGGATGATGAAGGCGTATGGCGCATCCTGAAACTGATGGGGCCAGCTGTGCTAGGGGTTTCTGTTGCCCAGATTTCGCTGATTCTCAATACTATATTCGCTTCATTTCTGGTGACAGGCAGTGTCAGCTGGCTTTATTATGCAGACCGTTTGATGGAGTTCCCTACTGGGGTGCTGGGTGTAGCGCTGGGCACGATATTGTTGCCGAGTTTATCCAAGGCCTACGCTGGTAAGGATGATACAGAATATTCGCAATTGCTGGATTGGGGGCTGCGTTTAACCTGTATTCTGGCAGCACCTGCAGCAGTGGCATTGGCAGTATTGTCTGCGCCACTGGTTACATCGCTGTTTTTCTACGGGAAATTTACGCCATTAGATGTAGCCATGACACAGCAGGCTTTGATTGCTTATAGCATAGGTTTGCTGGGGCTCATATTGGTTAAAATTCTGGCACCTGGGTTTTATGCACGCCAGAATATCAAGACTCCGGTAAAGATTGGTGTATTTACCCTAGTGATTACGCAGTTGATGAATGTGCTGTTTGTGTTTGTGCTGGATCTGCAGCATGCAGGTTTAGCGCTGGCAATCGGCTTAGGTGCCTGTATCAATGCGTCCTTGCTTTATTATCATTTGCGTCGCGCCGGTTATTTTCAGCCACAGACGGGCTGGTTATTGTTTTTAATTAAATTACTGGTGGCGCTGGTATTTATGGGCGTGGCACTTCACTATGCCATGGGCGATGCCAGTGCATGGCTACAATTTAGTTTAATCAAGCGCCTGATTTATATCAGTGCTTTGGTAGTATTGGGTGGCGTAAGCTATTTTGCAATGCTTATGCTGTTGGGCTTCAGGCCTAGAGATTATATTCGTCGGGTGAATCGTTAATGCAAATTTTACGGCATATTCCAGCGACGCTGCAGGCGCCCTGTGTACTCGCTATTGGCAACTTTGATGGCATACACTTAGGGCATCAGGCTTTATTAGAAAAATTAATACAGGCAGCGAAAGAGCAAGGCTTGAGCTCTGCTGTCATGACATTTGAACCGCATCCGCGCGAGCTTTTTACACCTGAAAAAGCACCGGCAAGGTTATGTTCTCTGCGTGAGAAGCTGGAATATTTTTCGAATGCTGGCGTAGAGCGTGTTTATGTATGTGCATTCAATCGACGCTTTGCAAAAGTCAGCGCAGAAGAATTTATGCAGCGCATTCTGCGTCAGTCGCTGAATGCGCAGGCAATTCTGGTGGGTGAGGATTTTCGTTTTGGTGCGCAGCGCATTGGCACCACGCAGGACATTGTACAGGCCGGATTTAATTTGATTAAGTTGCCGCAGGTAAATCTGGGTAATGATCGTGTATCTAGCACCCGGGTGCGCTCCGCTCTAGCCAATGGTCAGCTGGATGAGGCGGCCATGCTGTTAGGGCGCCCGTACAGTATTAGCGGCAAAGTAGTGCATGGTGCCAAGCGCGGACGGCAATTAGGCTTTCCTACGGCTAATGTGCACATGCGCCATGAACGTCCTGCATTTACTGGTGTATATGCAGTAAAATTAGACGGTTTGAATGCGGTAGCCAATCTTGGAGTACGCCCTACAATTGCCGGTGTGCCAAAATTGTCTCTGGAGGTTCATGTACTTGGTTTTGGTGGAGATTTGTACGGCAAGCACGTACATGTAGAGTTTTTTCACAAAATACGCGATGAAATGAAGTTTGATGGTCTGGACGCATTAAAAGCGCAGATTACAAAAGATGCTGAATTAGCGAGAAGTTTTTTTATTAACCGCGCCTGATTGCGGGTAAATTAAGTTTTGGATTGTTAAATGACTGAACAGAATAAAGAGCAAAGTAAATATAAATTAAACCTGCCTGAAACCACGTTTCCGATGCGTGGTGATTTGGCCAAGCGCGAGCCGGCATGGCTAAAAACATGGCAGGATAAGAAGCTCTATCAACGCATCAGGGAAGCGCGCAAAGGCGCAAAAAAATTCATTCTGCATGATGGTCCTCCATATGCGAATGGTGATATTCATATTGGCCATGCAGTAAATAAAATTCTGAAAGATATTATTGTTAAATCCAAAACCATGAGCGGCTTTGATGCCCCTTATGTGCCGGGTTGGGATTGCCACGGTCTGCCGATTGAACTGGTAGTCGAAAAAAATCACGGTAAAAATATCGCCCCGGCCAAGTTCCGTGAGTTGTGCCGCGAGTACGCCGCAGAACAAGTTGCGCGCCAGAAGAAAGATTTTATACGCTTGGGTGTGCAAGGCGACTGGGATAATCCGTACCTGACCATGGATTTTAAAACCGAAGCAGATATCATGCGCGCTTTGGGTGATATTTATAAAAACGGTTATCTGTATCAAGGCAGCAAGCCTGTGCATTGGTGCGTGGATTGCGGCTCTGCATTAGCAGAAGCTGAGGTTGAGTACGAAGACGTGAACTCACCTGCGATTGATGTGGCATTTAAAGTGGCAGATAACGCAGCTTTGAGCAAAGCATTCGGTGTAGAGATAAACAGTAATGCTTATGCGATTATCTGGACGACAACGCCTTGGACACTGCCTGCTAACCAAGCAGTTTCTGTGCATCCTGAATTTGATTATGATTTAATTCGAACCAGTAAAGGTCTGCTGATATTGGCGCAAGGCCTTGCGCAGGCGACGTTGGCGCGTTACGGTGAGACCGACGCTAAAACACTTGCAACTTGCAAAGGTTTAGCACTGGAGCATGCAAAATTACAGCATCCTTTTGATGATCGCCAAGTGCCTATTATCTGCGGCGGTCATGTGACGATAGAGGCCGGTACCGGTCTGGTTCATACTGCTGCCGCACATGGTAACGATGACTGGCTGGTAATGCGCGCAAACTTTCCTCATGAGAAGCCGCGTGTTCTGATTGGTGGTGATGGTAAGTTTTTTAATAGTGAACTGGTGGAATTTGAAGCAATTCGTGGTTTGACCAGGCAAGATGCCAATAAGGTTATTTTGGCAAAAATGCAGGAGAATGGTGCATTATTAGCCAGCGTTCGTCTGAACCATAGCTTCCCACATTGCTGGCGACATAAAACACCATTAATGCAATTGGCTACACATCAGTGGTTTATCGGGATGAACGAGACTGATGCGCAAGGTGTAAGCTTGCGTGAGCATGCTAACCAAGCAGTTGATCAAACAGAATTCTTCCCGAGCTGGGGTCGTGCACGTCTGGAAGCGATGATTAAAAACCGTCCTGACTGGTGTGTATCACGTCAGCGTAACTGGGGTGTGCCTATGCCGTTATTTGTACATAAAGAAACCGGTGAGCTGCATCCGCAGACACTTGAGCTGTTGGAAAAGGTTTGTCTGGATGTCGAAAAACAAGGCATTGAGGCATGGTTCAGTCTGGATGGCGTTGCCTTCCTGGCAGCGAATGCGCCGCTGAATGCCGAACAATACAAAAAAGTGACAGATACTCTAGATGTGTGGTTTGATTCAGGTGCAACGCATGCGTCCGTATTGAAACGTCGTCCGGAGTTACAGCATCCTGCGGATCTGTATCTGGAAGGTTCAGACCAGCACCGCGGCTGGTTCCAATCCAGCCTGCTCACGGGTTGTGCGATTGATGGCCGTGCACCTTATGATGCTTTGCTTACCCACGGATTCGTGGTGGATGGCTCAGGCCATAAAATGAGTAAGTCAAAGGGTAACGTCGTTGCACCGCAAAAAGTGATGGACACCTACGGCGCAGATATTCTGCGTCTGTGGACAGCATCAACTGATTACTCAGGTGAGCTCACTATTTCTGATGAGATTTTGAAACGCGTTGCCGAAAGTTACCGTCGTATTCGCAACACATTGCGCTTCTTATTGGCAAATCTGGCGGATTTTGATGCAAGCAAAGATTTGCTTCCTGTGAGCGAGTGGCTGGAAATTGATCGCTATGCACTGCATTTGACCAGCACATTGCAGGCCGAAGTGCTCGCAGATTACGACCGTTATGAGTTCCATCTGGCAGTGCAGAAGTTCGTGAGTTTCTGCTCAGAAGACTTGGGCGGCTTTTATCTCGATATTCTTAAAGACAGGCTCTATACTGCAGGTGAAACTTCACATGCACGTCGTGCCGCGCAAAGTGCATTGCATCATATTACCCACGCGATGATGCGTATGATGGCGCCGATATTAAGCTTTACTGCCGACGAGGTCTGGCAGACGCTTGGGTTGGATGCAGAGAAAACCGTTTTCGAAGAACTCTGGTACAGCTTGCCGGCACATGGTTTAAGTGAGTCTGATTTGCAGGCATGGCAGACCATACTTGAAGTGCGTGCAGTAGCTAATAAAGCCATTGAAGAGAAACGCGCGCAAAGCCTGGTAGGTTCATCATTACAGTCTGAGCTGGATATTTATGCAGATAGTGCGGTTTATGAGGCATTAAACAGACTGGGCGATGATTTGCGTTTCGTGCTTATTACGTCACGGGCAAGCTTGCATCAACACGCAGGTGAGCTTGATATTCAAGTAGCGCCAAGCAGTCATGTTAAATGCGATCGCTGCTGGCATTACCGCGCAGATGTAGCTGCGGATACAGAACACCCGCATATTTGCGGTCGTTGCGTAAGCAATCTGTTCGGTAAGGGTGAGGCACGTTCACATGCGTAAGTGGTTTGCGATTAGCGCGGTGATCGTGGCGCTGGATTTATACACCAAAAGTCTGGTGCAAAAAGCGTTTAGTTATGGTGAGCATTTAACTGTGACTAGTTATTTTGACTTTGTGCGTTATCACAATGAAGGTGCAGCATTCAGCTTTTTAGCAAATGCCGGGGGCTGGCAGAAATGGTTTTTCACCGCAATTACTGCAGTTGCGGTCATTGTGATTACCTATTTGCTCATCAAGCATCATGCAGAAAAGTTATTCTGCGCAGGGTTAGCCTTGGTGCTGGGTGGCGCTATTGGCAACTTGTATGACCGTTTAACCTTGGGCTACGTGGTCGATTTTCTTTACTTTCATATAGACGATCTTTACTGGCCGGCATTCAATGTCGCAGATAGTGCCATTTGTGTAGGTGTTGTTTTATTACTGCTGGATAGTTTTAAAAAGGATAAGCTTGCTACTGCGAAATAGCTGTATAAGAGTAACGGCTGTTTGACGCATTATTGGTTTTTATTAAACATTGATCATTAAGGTGTTGAAATGCCGGACTGGAAAAAACTCATAGCAAGTAAAATCGCGTTGGCTGCAAAAGGTAGCCAGCCGGGTAAGCTGAATGCCAACGTCCGTGTTCCCGCCGGGCAAACCGAAGTTAAGAATTTTCCGCGTCTTGATTTGGGTATTGTGCCTGATGTGACAGCTCAAAGCTGGCGCTTACGTGTTTACGGCTTAGTTGATAATGAACTCAGTCTTGATTGGGCAGCATTTCAGGCCATGCATCAAGTAACAGATATTTCCGACTTTCACTGTGTAACGCGCTGGAGTCAGCTGGATATGGATTGGCAAGGTGTGCGTGCACAGGATCTGCTGGCATTAGCGCAGCCGAAAGCAGCAGCTAAATTTGTGACGCTGCATAGCTATGATGGCTACACTACGAACCTGCCGCTGGAAGCCTTGTTAGATGATGATGTTATCATTGCGCACAGTGTACTAGGCGCACCTTTAACGGCTGAGCATGGTGGTCCGGTTCGATTAGTGGTTCCCAAGCGTTATGCCTGGAAGAGTGCCAAATGGCTTAAAGCAATAGAGATTCATGAGTTTGATAAGCCAGGCTTCTGGGAAGTGCGTGGTTATCATAATGATGCTGATCCATGGCTTGAGCAGCGATTTAGTGACGATTAGAAAAACCGGGAAATTTTAGCGCTGTCGTCCCTGTTAACGATTCAATCAATCATGGATGGTCGGGTTTGCACTGGGCTTTTTGCCTAGTTTTCTTTGCAGTGTACGTCTATGCATATTCAGGCTGCGGGCAGTCGCCGAGATGTTGCCATCATGTTCTGATAACACGCGCTGAATATGTTCCCACTCAAGCCTATTCACTGTAAGCGGGTTGCTTGATAGTTCAACTTCTACATTTCCGCTCTTTTTCTCGAAAGCAGCAACGATCTCATCGGCATCTACTGGCTTTGCCAGATAATGTGTTGCGCCGAGTTTGATAGCTTCAATGGCAGTGGCAATACTTGCATAACCTGTAAGCACCACTATTTTTGTACCTGCTTGTAAATCGTTAAGCTGCCTGACTAATACCAGACCTGAGTTGCCGGACATTTTGAGGTCAACTACCGCAAATTCAGGTGGATCATTTTTTGCCAGCTCAAATGCACTTTCAGCGCTATACGCAAGGGTAACCGTGAAGCCGCGCTTGCGCATGGCAATTGCAAGTACCCCCAAAAAGTCTTCATCATCATCTACTAATAATAATGTAGCTTTATCTTCTTGTTCCAATAAACTCATTTAGCAGCTTTCAACTTAAGTTTGATGCAGATTGCATAATCCGCAGATTTTTAAGAGGTAGTTTGATTGCAGCAATAACACCGCCGTCAATGTGATTGTTCAGGCTGAGTTGGCCACCAAACCTTGCCAGTGTGATCTGGGTTAAATATACACCTAAGCCCATGCCTTGCTCGCTTTTAGAAGTGAAGAACGGTTTGCCTAACTGTTTTTTTACATCATCGCTAAGGCCGGAACCAAAATCACGGATATTGATTTGCAGGTTATTATCGTCCCAGTCTGCATTAAACATGATGCGCACAGGCGAAGCATCGGCAGCATTGTCCAATAAGTTCTGTAAGGCCTGAGTCAGGGTTTTATCGGTGAAGATCAAAGGATTGCTGCTATTTTCACACAGTGATACTATCAATTCGGTGGCGGGGCGAGTGTCTCGCCAGCGTTCGACAAGTGCATGCAGGAACTCCAGCAATGCAAGACCTTCTCCGGCATCGGCACGGCTCTGGCCGGCATCGCGTGTGATGGAGGAGATGATCTCTTTACAGCGACCGATCTGCTTACGCAGAATTTCCAGTTGCAGTAATTGCTCGGGTTGGTTTGCCAGGTCTTGTGCTAGTTCTTTACTTATTACAGCCATGGTGGAAAGCGGTGTGCCAAGTTCATGCGCCGCGCTGGCTGCAAGTGTTCCCAGTGAGAGTACACGCTCACTTTCGAGTGATTTTTCGCGGATGCTGGCCATGAGTTGATCGTACTCGCGCAGGCTTTGTCCGATTCTGGTGACAAAAAAAGCGATGATGCCGGCACTCACGACAAAGCCTATCCACATGCCTACCAGATGGATGTCCAGTGTTTTTCCAGCGATGTCGTGCATGTGGAGATGTGAGAGTGGTACGTAATAAAACACGAGTAATGAGTAGCAGGCGATAGCTACCGCAGCCAGTAACCAGGCATATTCGCGTTTTAACGCAACAGCAGCTACTGTAAGCGGTAACAGATACATCCATACCAATGGATTGCTATAGCCGCCGGTGTAGTAGAACAATACTGTTAATGCTACCAGATCGCCTAGCAGTTGCAGCAGCACCTCTTTATCATTGACATGCTTATTGTGTTTATTTAAACGCAGCAATGTAATCAGGTTGAGTAGCAGCATGCCGCCTACTGCGAAGGCAATTGGATATCGGGGCAGTGGAATATGCAGATAAAACAAGGCCAGCGTTGCGGCCAGCATAAAGACAATCATCACACTGCGTAGCAGAAACAAACGCTGCAAATTACGTCGCGACGGACTATCCAGAATTGGGAAGGTGATATCCATGTTTAAAATATTATAGGTGACGATTTGCAAAATGCATGAACTCCAATTATAGAGATTTATTGATTGATCAGCCTGCGACAATTCGTCGCATTACGTAAAACCTGTAATTTATATACACTTGTGTGTAAATAAAGAATAACGGGTGGAAATCATAATGCGCGCAAAGCTGATTTTTATGCTGACGGCAGCACTGTTTAGTCATGTTAGTCTTGCCGATCACAATGAAGCTATTAATCTGGATGAGATAGAAGTACGCGCCCCCCTGATTGATAGTCGTATTTTGAAACACCCGGCCACCGTTGAAACTTACGATAAGAAACAGATAGAAGACACTATTAATGCCGCGACCCCGGCACAAACGTTGAAATATCTGCCGAGTATACAAGTGCGTGAGCGCTTTATCGGTGATCGCAACGGTATTATTGCTACGCGCACCATCGGTACATTATCCAGCGCCCAGAGTATGTTGTATGCGGATGGGGTGCTGCTTTCCAATTTGTTAGGCAATTCGTTTGCTTATCCGCCGCGCTGGGGCATGGTGAGTCCGGAAGAAATCGAAAGTATCAGTATGATGTACGGGCCATTCTCAGCGCTCTATGCCGGTAATTCGTTCGGTGGTGTTATGAGTATCGCCACACGTATGCCTACCAAGTTTGAATCTCACGCCAGTGCTCAGGCATTTACACAGAATTTCAAACTATATGGTACCGATGAAAGTTATAGCGGCAGCCACTTTACTGCATCTGTCGGCAACAAAGTGAACGATCTTTCGTTTTGGCTAGGTGTGGATTATCTGGAAAATAAAGGTCAGCCCATGAATTTTTCTACGGCAAATCTTTCGGCGACTGCTCCTGGCCTGAGTCCGGTTGTTACTGGCGCATATCAGGATAAAAGTGAGACAAGCGCTAATCGCGTCGTATTCGGTGCCAATAGCATAGATAGTACAGAACAGACCAATATTAAATTTAAAGCCGCTTATGACATTAGTCCTGAAATTAAAGCGGCTTATACTTTAGGCATCTGGAATATGGATAGTAAAACTGATGTTGAAAGCTATATTAAAGATAGTGCAGGTAATAAGGTATATAACGGCCGTGTAAGTTTTAACGGTCAACGTTATGATGTCTCCGGTATGAATCCGGCTGAGGCGACATCTCTGCACGTCATGCATGCGTTGGATATCAAATCCAATACTAAAGGTTTTTTTGACTGGCAGCTAACCTTGTCTGATTATGATTATCAGAAAGATAAAAATAGCGCCGCGAACGCCTCTTCTACCGGTACTACTGCCGCAGGTAATCCATACCTAACCAAAACCGGCCGTGTCACTGATTTATCCGGCACTGGCTGGACGATATTCGATGCACGTGCAACGTTACGTCCGCATGACCATACGATTGATATTGGTTATCACGTTGATCAATATGAACTAAAAAGCGAGACTAGCAATACCGGAGACTGGTCAACGGGGGATAAAGGAACGTTAAATGCCTCCGGCAGCGGTGAAACCAGAACCCATGCGCTTTATGCACAGGATAAATGGCAGATTAACCCTAAGTGGGCACTTACATTAGGTGGTCGTGCTGAACACTGGGAAGCTAATGATGGACAAAATAAAACGACTATTTCGAATGTATTGAAAACAGCCGATTATAAAGATGTTTCAGAAACCAGATTCTCACCAAAAGTTTCTCTTAATTTTGAACCCGTACCTGCATGGGGATTTCGTGCAGCATTTGGTCAGGCTTTCCGCTTTCCTACCGTGAGTGAAATGTTCCAGCCACTGCAGAACGGGGCAGCAGCTTATTTTGTGCAGGCTAACCCAATTCTCAAACCGGAAGAAGTCATTGCCGCAGAACTTACCGCAGAACGCCGCTTTGATAACGGCCTGATAAGAGCCAGCTTGTTTAGTGAAAATAAGCATGATGCGCTTATTTCACAAACCCTGACGAATGGCAGTGTAATTCCTTATGACACTGGCACTTGTACCAGAGCCGCTGGCTGCAGTTTCATACAGAGTGTAGATCATATTCGTACACGTGGTCTTGAACTGGCAACGCAATGGCAGGATGTATTTGTGCATGACCTGGATTTGCAAGGCAGTGCAACTTTTACAGATGCAGAAGTGCTGCGTAACGATGCTGCCACGGCTACAGAAGGTAATAAACCGCCGCGCATTCCAAGAAATATGTTCAAGGCAGTGGCAACTTACCACCATGGTAATAATCTCACTTATAGTCTGGCAGCACGTTATAGCGGTAGACAGTATAATGCTCTGGATAATAGTGATATCAACCCTGACACTTTTGGTGGGGCAAGCAAGTTTTTTATAATGGATGTTAAAGCCAATTACAGATTCGCAAATCGCGTCACTGCAAGTTTAGGTGTTGATAATTTAAATAATAATAAATCCTACGTGTTTCATCCCTATCCACAACGTACAGCTTACGTTCAACTAAAGTTTGATTATTAATGATTAAATACTTCTTGGCACTTGGTTTATTGTTACTTGGTTTAGTCGGGCTCACATTTAATGCGGGCGCTCATGAAGAGCACACGCAACACAATAACGCTTCAATGTCGGTTAGCATGGCTTTTGATGCACATGACAAGCTGTGGCGAGCTAGTGTAAGAGATGGGTTTGTGGAAGTAAGCGCGAGCACTGATTTGGGCAAGACTTTCTCAAATAGCGTGAAAATCAATCATACGCCGCAAAAAATTGGCGCAGATGGCGAAGCTCGCCCAAAAATTGCAGTCTCACCGGAAGGGTATATTTACCTCACATGGACTGAGGCACTTAAAAAGCCATTTTCTGGATACATATGGTTTGCCCGCTCGGTTGATGGCGGTAAAACATTTGAAAAACCCTATATCGTGCATCAGGATCGTAGCGAGATTACACACCGTTTTGATGCGCTGAATGTCAGTGCTGACGGCAGAGTTACCGTGGCGTGGGTAGATAAACGTGATTTGATTGCAGCTAAGGCTGCCAACAAGCCCTATGAGGGCGCAGCCATTTATTATGCCGTCTCTAATGATAAAGGGGCAAGTTTTCTGCCCGAGCAAAAACTTGCCGATAGCAGCTGCGAATGCTGCCGTATTGCACTTGCCAATAAACCGGATGGCACTGTGGTTGCCATGTGGCGCCATGTATTTGAAGGTAGCGAGCGTGATCACATGATTGCAGAACTACCTGCTGCAAACAAAGTGCCGGATCCTAAACGTGCTACTTTCGGACGCTGGAAGATTGACGGCTGCCCGCATCATGGAGCCGCACTCGCTAGCGGTGGTGAAGGCGAGCGCTGGTGGGGTTATCACATGGCCTGGTTTGATGGTGGTAATGATGATGCCGGTAAGGATGCTACATTGTTCTATGCGCGTATGGATGGTGAGGCGTGGGTATCATCGCCAGCCAGGAAATTCGGCAACATGAACAAACAGGCCGGACATCCGACCCTGTTTGCTGCTGGTGAAAATGTGTGGCTGGTATGGCGCGAAAAAGACGCAGGAAAAAGTCAGGTATGGCTCATGAAATCAAGCGATGAAGGTAAAAGTTGGGATGCACCAAAAATGATGGCTGACGCCAGCGGTGCGGCTGATTACCCGCTATTACTGCTAAATGGTAAGGCTTTGTTTCTGGTTTGGAATACAGCGGGTGATGGGCTGAAAGTCATGCCGATAAGTGAAATTTTCTAGTTTGAAGTTAAGTTGCGCACCATACTTTGGTATTGTGCGTCAGCTCCATCCAGATTGCCCAGGCGCTGGCGGCGCTAAGTAACAAACCTGCTAATCGCATGCCGTAGGGTTCAACTGCATTGGTTTTTAGTTTCAGCCAAAGCCAAGGCGCTAAGAATAATGACACGCTGGAGCCGAGTGCAAACGCAGCCATGCTTAATGCACCGCCCAGCGGGTTAGCATTGAATGACGCAATAATCAGTGCCGAATATAGCAAACCGCATGGCATAAGAGCCCACAGCATGCCGACATAAAAATTACCACCGCGTTTTACCGCCAGTTTTTTTACATGGCCCCAGATATTACGTCCTGCGCGATCAACCCATATTGGCTGACGTGCATAAATAAGCAATAACAGGCCCCAGAAAAATATCAACACGTGAAAGAAAGTCCACAGCGGGTGCAGTGCAGAGCTATAACTCGAAAGCCAGGCGATACTTTGAATGGCAAATGTGGCGATAGCGCCTAGCAGTGCATATCCGCATAGACGCCCAAGGTGGTATTGATAGATGCCGTAAGGGTGCTGCTGCGATTGAGTCAGTGCAGTGCATGCCGCACCGCACATGGCAACACAGTGTGGACCGCCCGCGATCCCCATCAGTAGAGCACTGTACATAAGCGCTGTTTGCATGCCTGATTACCTAGAGTTAAAGCTAATTGTCATTGACGCCAGTAGCTGCATGGTTACGGGCTTTGACTGCCGGTTCCAGTGCATTTTTCTCTTCAGGTGACATTGCTCTCTTAAACGGTGATTGACCCTGATTTTCTTCATGTGCCAGTACTTCGTCTTGTCCGTTTACCGCAATGTATACGGTAGTGAGGCTTGCAACTACAACGATTGCAGGGCCGCCGAATACCAGCCATGCATAGCCTGATTTCCACCATTTAGCTTTTTGATTCTGAACTTGTTTCTGTGTCATGACTTAACCTTTAGCGTGACATGTAAAAAATAGATTTCTCATAGATTTTCTCTTTTGAGCCTGCTGCTTCAATTTCGAAGACAACGGGATGAGAGCCGCTCTTGATTGAGCCATCTTCAATTTGCAGGCTTACCGCTACCATGCGTGACTCAGCAGGGTTAACGGTGAAAACGCCTTCTGACGCAATAGATAAGCCTTTGATACCATCTACACCAACGCGGTAAGTCTCGGCTTTTTCCGAGGCGTTAGTAATCTGCAGTCGATAGACGTTTTCAACTTTACCGCCAGATACCAGGCGCGACATCACGCCGCGGTCGCGGATTACATCGACTTTAAAAGGTACACGCATTGCAAGAGAGGCGACAAAACCAAGGCATAGCACCAGCAATAGCCCGGTATAAATCAGCACGCGCGGACGCAGTACTTTTTGTATGATCTGTTTTTGTGACCAGTGCTGTTCTACAGCATTGTGCGTAGAGAAGCGAATCAGTCCGCGCGGATATTCCATCTTATCCATAATGCTGTTGCAGGCATCTACACATAAGCCGCAACTGATACATTCATATTGCAGGCCGTTGCGAATGTCGATACCAACCGGACAAACTTGTACGCAGAAACTGCAATCGATACAGTCACCGAGGCCTGATTCTTTTGCATCCACTTTACGTGAGCGTCCGCTGCGCGGTTCGCCACGTTCTTCATCGTAGGTGACGATCAGGGTGTCATTGTCAAACATCGCGCTTTGGAAACGTGCGTAAGGGCACATGTATTTGCAAATCTGCTCGCGCAAGAAGCCAGCATTGCCATAGGTGGCAAAACCATAAAATAAAATCCAGAAGGTTTCCCAAGGGCTCAGGCGGTATTGCAGAATATTATCGAGCAGTTCGCGTATTGGTGAGAAATAACCTAAAAAACTAAAACCGGTAAATAGCGAGAAGCTGATCCAGGCCGCATGCTTAAGGAATTTCTTATGAAACTTTTTGAAGCCGAACTTCATGTTATCGAGGCGCATGCGTGCTGCACGGTCGCCTTCGATCTTGCGTTCCATCCATAAGAATATTTCGGTATAGACGGACTGCGGACAGGAGAAGCCACACCACAAGCGACCGGCGACGGCGGTAAACAGGAATAGCGCTAGTGCCGCAATAATCAGAATAACGACAAGATAAATCAAGTCCTGCGGATAGAGCACGAGACCGAATATGTAAAAGCGGTGTGTGCTGATATCAAGCAGGATAGCCTGTCTATCATTCCAGATTAACCAAGGCGTTCCGTAAAATACCAGTTGCGTGATCCAGATGGTAAGCCAGCGCATATTTTTGAAATATCCGGAGATATTTCGCGGGTAAATCTTTGGCTGCGCTTCGTAAAGAGACCTCGGTTTAGAGGTGTCTTCGACAATCGGGATAACTTTTTTGGACTTTACTTTCTGGTTAGACACTTGATTTTAAACCCTGCTTAAAAATGTGACGCAAAAAGGACAACGCCCACTATTTTAGCATATGCAAAATAGTGGGCATTTAGTAGAAGTAGGATAATTTAAATAAGCTTAAGTTTCACACTTACTTAAATTAAATCTAAATCGTTACTGAGCGCTTTCAGTGTTTGAAAAACGCCATACGTAAGAAGCCAGAACGTGAATCTGTTCAGGTGTTAAGCGTGAACCTTGTGCTGGCATCTGATTGTTTTTGCCATTATTGATACGATCGATAATGGCAGCTTCACCGGCGCCGTGCAGCCAGATGTCGTCTGACAGGTTAGGCGCACCAATTGCCTGATTACCTTTACCCTCAGCACCGTGGCAAGCTGCACAAACTGCAAACTTCTCTTTACCTAAAGCTGCACGACTCGCATCGTGATCGCTCTCTGAAAGGCTTAATACGTAGTTAGCAACGTTTTTTACATCATCTGCACTACCAACAGCAGCTGCCATAGGTGGCATCATACCGTGGCGACCATTGGTAATGGTCGTTTTGATCGTTTCAGGATCGCCGCCATATAACCAGTCTTTATCAGTCAGGTTAGGGAAGCCGCGGCTACCATGAGCATCAGAACCGTGGCATTGTGAACAGTTGTTCATGAACAGGCGTTCACCGATTGCCATGGCTTTTGCATCTTTAGCAACGTCTTCTGCTGCCATAGAGGTAAATTTAGCGTAAATAGGCGCGATACGGTCGTTTGACTCTTTCACTTCCTGTTCGTACTGCTTCACTTGCGTCCAGCCCAGTTTGCCGCCGTATGTACCCAGCCCTGGGTACAGGAACAGGTAAACGATACCAAATATACAGGTGATGATGAACATCCACATCCACCATCTTGGCATCGGGTTATTCATCTCAACGATGTCTTCATCGTAAACATGGCCTGTAGACTCGCCCGTGTGAGCGGCGTCATGCGATTTGCTGGTAATAAACAGCACTGCCAGACAGAAAACAATACCGCCAATCACGATGGCCGAAATAAAAAACGGCCAAAAACTACTTGTAAAATCACTCATTATTCATCTCCCTCAAGCGGCAATCTTGCCGCTTCGTCAAAATCTTTTTTATGCCGTCCAGACCATGCCCAGACCCAGATACCTACAAAGGTAACCAGAGCTGCGACGGTGGCTATGCTGCGTAAATCGGTAATGTCCATATTGACTCGCTTATTGTTTGAGCGCTGTACCAAGCACTTGCAGGTAAGCAATCATGGCTTCCATCTCGGTTTTACCATATACCTCATTAGCAGAATTTTTAATTTCTTCATCGGTATAAGGCACGCCGGCAATTTGCAGTGCACGCAAGTGTGATGGCAGGTTTTTCGCATCAACCAGATTTTTCTCTAGCCAAGGATAAGCCGGCATCACTGATTCCGGCACCAGATCACGAGGGTTGATCAGATGGATACGATGCCATTCATCACTGTAACGGCCGCCTACACGGTGCAGGTCAGGACCTGTACGTTTACTGCCCCACTGGAATGGACGGTCATACACGAACTCACCAGCGACTGAATAATGACCGTAGCGCAGTGTTTCTGCTTTGAATGGACGGATCATTTGTGAGTGGCAGTTGTAGCAGCCTTCACGAATGTAGATATCACGTCCGGCCAACTGCAGCGCAGTGTAAGGTTTGAGACCTTCAACCGGCTGCGTTGTTGATTTTTGGAAAAACAGTGGGACGATTTCAACCAAACCACCGAACGAGACCACAACCAAAATCAGCACAACCATCAAGAAACTGTTGGTTTCGATCTTCTCGTGGGTAAATCCTTTTTTTTCTTTATCTGACATTTTAGTTCTCTTAAGCATGAACAACAGTTGAAGGTATTCTGGCGCGTGTAGCTTGCCCCATTTGTACTGTTTTGAGTACGTTCCAAAGCATAATGATCATGCCTGTTACATACATCAAGCCACCAATCATACGGATAACGTAGAATGGATGCATTGCTTTAACAGATTCAACAAAAGTGTAGGTCAATGTGCCGTCATCGTTGATTGCACGCCACATCAAGCCGGCAGTAACACCTGAAATCCACATCGCTGTGATGTATAGCACCACGCCGATAGTCGCTAACCAGAAGTGCAACTCAATGGCCTTCTTGCTGTACATTTGTTTCAGGCCCCACAAACGTGGTGTCAGGAAGTACAGTGAACCCATAGAGATGAAACCAACCCAGCCTAAAGCACCTGAGTGCACGTGACCAACAGTCCAGTCAGTGTAGTGTGACAATGCGTTCACAGTTTTAATCGCCATCATCGGGCCTTCAAACGTACTCATGCCGTAGAAAGACAATGAAACAATCATAAAGCGCAGGATAGGGTCATCGCGCAGTTTGTGCCATGCGCCTGACATCGTCATCATGCCGTTGATCATACCGCCCCAGCTTGGTGCCAATAAGATCAGAGAAAGTACCATACCAACTGATTGTGTCCAGTCAGGTAATGCAGTGTAGTGAAGATGGTGTGAACCAGCCCACATGTAAGTGAAGATCAAACCCCAGAAGTGCACAATAGATAAGCGATATGAGTACACTGGGCGCTCAGCTTGTTTAGGAACAAAGTAGTACATCATGCCCAAGAAGCCAGCTGTCAGGAAGAAACCCACAGCGTTGTGACCATACCACCATTGCACCATTGCATCTTGTACGCCGGCGTATGCTGAGTAAGATTTCATCCACTCAGCAGGAATTGCAGCACTGTTAACAATGTGCAGCAAAGCAACCACAATAATGAAAGCACCGTAGAACCAGTTAGCAACGTAGATGTGTTTAATTTTTCTCTGCGCAATAGTGCCAAAGAACACAATCGCATACATCACCCAAACCACTAACAGTAATAAGTCGATTGGCCATTCCAGTTCCGCATACTCTTTAGCTTGCGTGTAACCTAAAGGTAAAGTGATTGCAGCCGCCACGATCACTGCCTGATAACCCCAGAAAGTGTAGCGCGCTAAGAGCGGGAATGCCAGTTTGGTTTGGCTGGTACGTTGTACAACGTAGTAAGACGTTGCAAACAGTGCACAGCCGCCAAAAGCAAAGATTACTGCGTTGGTGTGCAATGGGCGCAAGCGGCCGAAGCTTGTCCAGGGCAGACCCAGGTTTAGTTCTGGAAAAGCAAGCTGTGCGGCAATGATAACGCCCATCAGCATGCCAACCACCCCCCAGACCACTGCCATCACGGTAAATCTACGGATGACGTAGTCGTCGTAAAACGTTTCTACATTAGTGTTGCTCATTACTTCCGTCCTTAAATAAAACAAAATAAATCAATCAGCAGGGACATAATTAACAATCAAATTGCCAAATACGCACAGCGCGTGACTTCCCTGCATAACACGTAAGCCTTAATCCGCGATTATATAATGTAAATTGAGAATAGATGCTGCATTTCTAGCAATATTTGTTTGAATTTAAGTACCTGAATTGGTTCAAGTTGTTTTTAATATTGTCTGATCTGTATCGGGATGGAGTTTTGCTACGAAATGTAGGTATAAAAAAATAAGGAGCATTATCTGCTCCTTATTTTTCATAACTTAACTGATGGTGTAGATCTGGACTTAATATGCCCAATAGTGATCCACTAACAAGGCGGCAAAGAGCAGGGTTAAATAGGTAATGGAATACCTGAATGTCCTCTTGGCCAAGTCATCAGAGTATTTTCTATAAAGCGCGATCACGTAAGCCATGAAAATTGCATTCAGAACGATAGCCGAGATCAGGTAAATCATACCGCTCATGCCAAGGCCATAGGGCATGAGCGAAACAGCTACCAGAATGATGGTGTATAGCAGAATGTGCAGCAGGGTAAAAGCTTCGCCATGAGTAACTGGCAGCATAGGCATGCCGACTTTTGCATATTCCTCACGGCGGTACAGTGCCAGTGCCCAGAAATGCGGCGGTGTCCATGCAAATATAATCAGGAACATAATCAGGGATTCAGGTGATACGGTATTAGTGATTGCTGCCCAGCCCAGAATTGGTGGCATAGCTCCCGAAGCGCCGCCGATGACAATGTTCATTGGTGTGGCCGGTTTTAGAAATATCGTATAGATCACGGCATAGCCCACAAACGTAGCCAAGGTAAGCCACATCGTGAGTGGGTTCACATAAAAATATAAAATTGCCAGACCGGTTCCACCTAGCAGTGTTGCAAATACTGAAGTTTCAATTGCTGAAACCTGGCCTGTCGGCAACGGGCGTGCGCGCGTGCGCGCCATGATAGCGTCAATTTTGTGTTCTATCAGGCAGTTGAATGCGGCGGCTGCGCCTGACGCAAAAGCAATGCCGACGGTTGTTGCCAGTAATAACGGCCATGGCACCATATTGGGCGTTGCGAGAAACATGCCGATCAGTGCTGTGAACACAATCAGTGAAGTCACTCGCGGCTTACATAGCGGGAAGAAGTTTTTTAAACGTGGCGCAAGTTCTTTAATGTGGCTCAGCAGGGTTATATTCATTTGCATCTCGCTTTTATATTTTTGAGCAGTCATGGTTTGGCCTCGTTTCCAGTAATTTTTTAATTAGGATCTGTAATTTTGGAATTGATTACTACGGTGATAATTGTCAATAACGCAGCTCCCAGATTATGCGCTACTGCCAAAACTAAAGGTAAATGCAGGATCAGGTTTGCAATACCAATGCAGACTTGAGCAATCAGAACGGCAAGCAGCAGCGCTGCTATTTTGCGGAATGCATGTATTCTGATCAGCGCGAATGCAAGGCTGCCCAAGTATATAAGTGTCACCAGCGCGCCGATACGATGCGTCCACTGTATAGCGGTGAGCGCTGGTAGCGTCAGGTTGCCGCCATTCGCACTTTGGCCAAGCTCACGCACCAGATGGAAAGCGTCTTTAAAATCCATTTCCGGCATCCATGCCCCATGGCAGGTTGGAAAGTCAGTGCAGGCAAGCGCGGCGTAGTTAGTGCTGGTCCAGCCGCCCAGGAATATCTGCGCGAGTAATACCAATAGCGCGCCGCGTATCAGTAGTTTTAATGCCGGTGAAATGGTGGCAGAGTGGCTGAAACTGCCCCAGTGGCGATGTGCAATCCATACCAGCAGCGCCAGTGTTGTCATGCCGCCAATCAGGTGCGCACTCACAATCGCCGGTTTTAGCAGCATGGTTACTGTCCACATACCTAATGCTGCCTGAAAAGTAATAATGAGCAGCAGCGCAGTAGGCAGCAGGGGACTGACTTTAATATATTGTTTGCTGCGCCAGCCAAATACAAAAAGCGCCAGCACGATCAGGCCTAATGTACCTGCGAGGTAGCGGTGTGCCATTTCTTTCCAGGCCTTGCCGGTTTCAATGGTGCTGTGTGGAAAAAATTCCTGCGCTTTTTGAATTGCAGTTTCACTTTGCGGGACTGTCAGCGTGCCATAGCAGCCCGGCCAGTCAGGGCAGCCCAGACCTGCATCAGAAAGGCGAACGTAAGCGCCGAGCACTACGACACAAAGTGCGAGCACAGCACCAAACCAGGATAATTGTTTGAAGCGGTTATACTTTACCATTATCCAGCCCAGGAATATTTCATCAGACGAATAACATCCTTGCGAATCAAGGCTGGATCTGTATCCGGTGCATAACTCATCATGAAATGGCCCAGTGGGTCAACCAAATAGGTTCTATCTGCGTGCAGTGACGTTGCATCATTAATATTAAACTGATCACTGAGTGCTGAAATTTCAGTAGCCGGCTGGTTAATGATCAGCATATCCGGATAGTCTTGTTTTATTGGGCTCACTTCTTGCGAGGTTGTAATGAATACGCGTTGCATACGCGGAATTTCTTTGTATAAGGAAGTATGTATCTGGCGCATGTTGTGTAATTTATCATGACATCTTTTTTCACAGTTGTCGGCGATATAAACCATACTCCATTTGTCTTTCCACACATCCGGCTCTACAACGCTACCATCGCTCGACATCAGTGCATAATTCATAGTCAGTAATTTCGCAGGGACTGCCAGTTCGCCGATGCTTTCTCCCTTTGGTCGCCAGTCCAGTTTATACATGCCAACTACCGCGATAATAGGAGTGATAAAAAATATCAGCATGGATAGCAGCATCATGCGACCTTTGCGCTGTCTATCCAGATATTCCTTATTTTCTACTTCAATTTGCATATTATATTTTTGCCTATAGTTTATGAAACTACCCTAAAGTTGATTGCTTGCTTTTTTAATATTGGTGTACAAAAAAATCAGAATACTGGCAATAGCAAAACCAAACCATTGATAGGCATAGCCCATGTTTGTAGCGATTTTATCTGCTGGTAATTGCCAGTTGCGTACAAAACCACCGGCATTACTTTTTGTGTCCAGTTTAATGACGATAGGCAATACCTTAATAGCCACACTGTTCTGATAGCGTTCTAAATCCATGTGTTGCCACACTGTATTCCACTGGCTTTTTTGTGCTTTACTTTCCAACGTAAAAATCTTTTTGCTTGGTACCCATACCAGCCCAACAATCTCTACCAATTCTTGCGGGGTGCTAATCAACGGTATTTCAGTATGGGTTGCTCCCCCTGCGATCCAGCCTCTATTAACCAGAACATAATCATTTCGGCCTTCAATTTTTAGCGGAGTCAGTACGTGAAACCCGCCACGACTTTCTTCTACCTGATTATCAAGCAGTATCTGGTACTCAGTTTCGTAATGGCCTTTTAGTTTTACTTTTTTATGCTTCCACTCGTCCAGATTACCCAGCTGGTCAGGCAGGCTCAGTGCTTCATTATCTAAAGATGCGTTATAGCTGGCCTGAATCTCTTGTTTAAATTTAGCCTTGTTGTATTGCCATAGGCCAAGCTTGATAAAAAGCGGCACGCAAATAATCAGCACCAGCAAGCCGGTCCAGGAAAGGCTGAATATGTAGTTCGAGAATCTAAATTGCTTTTGTGGCATACGCATCGCATAATGTCTTATCTACATAGATAGGACATTAATATGGTTTTCAAAATAGTCGTTGTATTAGTGTTGTTTGTCATTATTGCCAGCCTTTTTTCTGCCTTGTATTTTCTAGCTAAAGATAAAGATGGCGGGGAGCGCACTGTAAAAGCTTTAACGCTGCGTATTGGTCTTTCTATTACTTTATTTATATTGCTGTTATTAGGTTATTACTTTGGTTTAATCGGTGGGCCAGGTCCACGCTAGTTTTAAAGCCTTCGAATCTTTAATTTGCGGTAACAAAAAGGGGCGCTGTATATGCACCCCTTTTTATTGCCTGTGATTACAGCCAGTAAACGAATATAAACAAACCTAACCACACCACATCCACAAAGTGCCAGTACCAGGCAACACCTTCAAAGCCAAAATGGTTTTTGGATGAGAAGTGGCCTTTCATCGAGCGCAACAAAATTACGATCAGCATAATGGTACCCAGTGTTACATGGAAACCATGAAAGCCAGTGAGCATAAAGAAAGTAGCACCATAAGCACCGCTTTGCAGGGTTAAGCCCATTTCCGTATAGGCGTGGTGGTATTCAAAAGCTTGTAATATCAGAAACGCGGTACCGAGCGCTACGGTGAAGAACAGACCTAAAATCAATTGTTTACGATTATCTTTTAGCAAGCCCCAATGTGCCCAGGTGATTGTTGCGCCAGAAGATAACAGCAGCGCAGTGTTAATTGCTGGTAGACCCCAGGCTCCCATTGGATTGAGTTGGCTTGGTTTGTATTCTGTGCCTAGTACCACGCCGCCGGGACCCGCAGAAGGCCATGTACCCAAAAAGTCTTTATAAGGCGTGAATGCCGGGTCAAACGCTGCCAGATCGGGCACGGAGATAATGCGCATATAGAACAGCGCGCCAAAGAATGCAGCAAAAAAAGCAATCTCGGAAGCGATGAAAACAATCATGCCGATGCGAAAAGATTTGTCTTCCCATTTGTGGTATTGGCCGGTCACGCTTTCAGCCACTACCGCGCCTAACCACTTAAAAGTCATGAGAATAATAATCGCCGCACCAATGTACATCATCCATTGACCTGGTGCCTGCAGATATCCCAGATCTTTGTTGGTATCGGTAGCTACACTAAAAATAAAACCCGCAGCCAGTGATAAAAGCCCAGCCGATAAAACGACAGGGTAGATTGCACCATGCGGTACAAAGTAATGATTACTTGAATGTGTTGTCATGCATAAGCTCCCTATTGCATTATTTAACTAAAATTCTAGCTAAATGTGTTTTATATTAAATTTAACGCAACCCATCAAAACTCTCTGCTCTTGCCTTATTGTGCGGCTTAATCCACATACTTAAATCGCACACTCATATTCCTTTTGCTAATCTTTGGTTGTTATTCCTTAGCGCTAAAAAATGAGTAAGATAAGGTCATTTCTTTTACATCCTGCGGCAAGTCATTGCTTACAAAAAATCGTAGAGGCATAATTTTTGTTTCACCGGGTTTTAATTCCTGCCGTTGGAAACAAAAACACTCTATTTTTTTTAAGTGAGCCGCTGCCTGGCCTGGTGTCACACTTGGTATTGCCTGCCCTGCAACTACCTGGCTCGTAATGTTTTTAGCCTCAAACAATACTGTTTCCACCTGCCCTGGACGTACTTTAATACTTGACTGTTTAGGATAAAAATTCCAGCCCAGCCCAGGCATTACGCTGGAGGTAAATTGCACAGTTACCCAGCGCGTACTATCAACTTTATTGTTTTTTAATGCAGACGCACTGGTGTCTGTTTTGCCATTTAAACCAGTTATCGTACATAAAACGTCATAAAGTGGTACTAGTGCAAATGCAAACACCAGTGAGCCAATCACAATCCAGACCATTTTGAAACCAAGTTTTTTATTAGCCAGGTTTCTACGTTCTGTCATGCTTAAAGCATCATCTTTAATATCTATTGTCACGTTTAGTTTTATGCCTTAATTTCCATGATTTATTGCTAAGTTTTATTTCTGCACATTATTTCCATAGCGTGAACATGGAAGCCAGATACCAGATGAAGGCAATAGCACCTAACACGATGGCTATTTTTTTGTTGCTACTTTTATTCATTTCTTGATTTTTCATATTCAATTAGAAGGCTCAAGCAGAGTGTTGAGCCTTCACATCCACTATATTTAGCTTATTTAACTACGGGTTGCTCGGTAAAGCTGTGGTACGGAGGAGGGGATGGTAATGTCCACTCCAAACCTTCTGCACCCTCCCAAACCTGATCAGTCGCTTTCTTGCCGCCTCTTACGGTGCTGATGATGTTATACACAAAGATTAATTGTGATAAACCGAGCACAAATGCTGCGATTGAAGAAATCATATTGAATTCTGCAAATTGCAGTGCGTAGTCAGGGATGCGACGTGGCATACCAGCCAAGCCTAAGAAAAATTGCGGGATAAATGTCAGGTTGAACGAAATAGCCGTTAACCAGAAGTGCAATTTGCCCAATTTTTCGTTATACATATGGCCGGTCATTTTTGGCAGCCAATAGTACACGCCAGCCATAATGCCCATGATGCCGCCGGCAAACAGGGTGTAGTGGAAGTGCGCTACAACGAAATAACTGTTGTGATACTGTGCGTCAGCAGCAACGTCAGCGAGTACCAAGCCGGTTAAACCGCCAATACCGAACAGAATAATCCAGCCTACTGTGAACAGCATTGGTGTTTCAAAGCTCATAGAGCCACGCCACATGGTCTTAATCCAGCAGAAGAACAATACTGCAAGTGGTAATGAAATAGCCATGGTGCTGTACATGAAGTAGAGCAGGGCAGGCACTGGCAAACCAGCGGTAAAGAAGTGATGCGCCCAAACAACGACCGATAAGGCACCGATAGCCCAGAATGAATAAACCTGTGCTTTGTAGCCATACATTGGTTTACGTGAGAATGTTTGCAGGATTTGTGGAATGAAACCCCATACTGGTAATAACAGAATATAAACTTCCGGGTGACCGAAGAACCAGAATAAATGCTGGAACAAAATCGGGTCGCCGCCACCAGCTGCATCAAAGAAGTGCGTACCGAAATGACGGTCTGTTAACAACATGGTCACTGCGCCAGCTAACACAGGAATAGTAGCAATCAGCAAGAAAGCCGTAATCAACCAGCCCCATGCAAACATCGGCATTTTCATTAATGTCATGCCAGGCGCGCGCATGTTGAACAAAGTGACGATGATGTTAATAGAACCTAACACTGATGAAATGCCCAGCAAGTGCACAGCAAAAATCGCAAAGTCTACGCCGATACCACCCTGTACTGACAGTGGTGGATAGAACGTCCAGCCGGTTGCCAGTGCGCCATCGCCAATACCGAACAAAGCAAGTGTGAACGGCAGTGTGAGTAAAATTGCAGATGGAGGCAGCAGCCAGAAGCCCCAGTTATTCAGGCGCGGCAATGCCATATCCGGTGCGCCGATCTGCAGAGGCAGCATCCAGTTAGCAAAACCGGTAGCTGCCGGCATCAAGGCCGCAAAAATCATGATCAGTGCATGCACACCAATCAGTTGGTTGAAGAAATCCGGTTTCATTAACTGTAAGCCGGGTTGAAAGAGTTCAGCACGAATGCCCAGAATCATTGAGCCACCGACCAGAAACATGATCAGTGAGAACGTGAGGTACATCGTACCAATGTCTTTATGGTTGGTTGTCGTCAGCCATCGCATCATTCCGGTTGGATGGTCGGCGTGCTCATCGTGATGTGCAGCTACTGTAGTACTCATAAGTTTCTCCTGTACCTAAACTTGCAATTATTGACGCGCGGCTTTAACTTGTGATGGCTGAACAACATCGCCAACACTGTTGCCTAGAGCGTTTCGTTCGTAGGTGATCACCGCTGCAATTTCGGTATCATTTAGCGTACCTTTCCATGCAGGCATCATACGAATGCCGTTTAACACACGATCCATGTGACTGTCAGGCAGGTATTTGCCATCAGCACCAAAAATCGGCGATGTTGCTACTTTGCTGCCAGTGAGTGCCGGGAAAGCTGGAGGGATACCTGCACCTGAAACCTGATGGCATACCGCACAGTTTTTCTCATAAACGGCTTTACCTTCTGCCATTAGATCTTCTTTAGTCCACTCTTTGTCAGAGCCGGCAGTTGCTTTGGCAATTTCTGCCTGTTTAGCAGCTACCCATACTTTGTATTCTTCTTTTGGCAGAGCATCTACGACTACAGGCATATAACCGTGGCCTTTGCCGCACAACTCTTTACATTGACCGCGGTAAGTGCCTGGTTTATCAACCTGTACCCATGTTTCACGGATAAAGCCAGGAACCGCAAGGCGTGAAGAACCAAACTGCGGCACCCACCAGTTGTGCAATACGTCTGAAGAAGTCATCAGGATGCGTACTTTAGCGCCCACAGGCAGTACCAGACGATTATCGACATCAAGCAGGTATGGTTTGGCTGGATCATCAACCGGAGGAACCGTGCCATCTACCTGATCTTGCGGAGTAGACAAGTTGCTTACGAACTTAATGCCCTTGGCTTCTTCCAGACCAGCCTGGATGCCTTTGTCGGTATTACCCATGTATTCGTATTGCCAGCGCCATTGCGAGCCGGTGACTTTAATCACCATGTCCGATTCGTTACGGGTGTCTTCCATCATGACCACGCTGTGGTAAGCGGGAATCCCCATAATCACGAAGTCAATAATCAGCAGGATTACAAATGGAATCAGCGTCCAGAAAATTTCTGTTGCTGTTGACGGCGCTTTGTCTTCAACGGCCTTGAAGCCAGCACTCTTACGGTGCTTGATCAGTGAGTAAATCATAATTGCCAGAACCACGACAAAAATGATAGCAACAATCACCATGAATTTATTGTGTACGTGTAGCGTGTCAAGTGCCATTGGCGTGACCGGTTCAGGGAAATTCCAACTGTAATCAGCGAATACCCTTGGTGACGTCAGTAAAAACAGCAGACAGAAACTTAACTTCTTCATTGCTTGCTTTAACATACCTTCTCCCAAAACAAAAACTACTTAGACGATGTTTAATTGTTGTTTAAGTTGTCTGGCGACCGTTATGCGTTGCTCATTGTCCATATAGCGACTGCCAAACTCTACTTCTTTACCATGAGAGCCGATGAAGATACTACATGTCCCGTCCATGCTATTGCGCAGGGTAACTTTTGCCCAATAACGCTGAAAAGTGAATTTCTCCGAATTCTTATAACTATGTTTTTCTACAACCACCTCATTACCTACTAGCGACACACTTTCATAATCTCCGTAATGCAGATATACATGGTGCAACGCATATGCAAAAGCTAAAACCTCAAAGCCGGCAAAAGGTAACACAAGCCATGCTCCTGATAATGAAACTCCCAGTGCGACGGTCATAGTCAATAACACAATGCTAATAAAAAGCCACATGAGGCCCTTGGGTGTAAGGGAGTTATTTGGCTTTGCTACTATTATGTTGCCGTCAGAACTAAAAACAGTCATACATTACCTGTGAGCTATCGAGGATGACCTGCATACACATTTTTGGCGTGCGTCAATTTGACGCATGTCAAAAGCTAACATAAAAACAGGCTAGTCTCAAGCACTTTTGTTACAGATTTGAAACAAAGATTTAACTATTGGAAAGGAATTTATACAATTTGATTACAAGTGGTTTTGAGGTAGGTAAAGGTTTGTATGCCAGATTTAAAGTGCCATTAATTTTCAATAGTGATTGAAAAATCAGGCCAGATTTAGCGGCAATGCAGTAGAGGAATGGAAGTGCAATGCTATTTAAATATAGAGGAATCGGTGTTTAGTACCCATGAACTGAATATTCAGGGATGCCAAATTTAAACACGTGACTTGATGAAGTGTTTTGCTGCTACCCAGATTGTAGGCAGTGTAGGTACGATAATTAACGCTAATGCAACCAGTGAAAAATTTGCTTTCACCCACGGATGATTGCCAACCAGGAATCCTAATCCGGTGAGGCCACATACCCAGAGTATGCCGCCGATAATATTGTAAAAAGCAAATTTAGGATAAGTCATGACAGCAACCCCTGCGACAAATGGAGTAAAGGTGCGGATAAAAGGCAGAAAACGGCCAACAACAATCGTGATTGGTCCGTATTTTTCATAAAAATCATGCGTTTTATTAAAGGCATCTTTATTGAACCAGCGCGAGTTTTCCCAAGACCAGACTTTTGGCCCAAACCATCTGCCTATGGAGTAATTGGCTGCATCACCTGCAATTGCTGCGATTGTAAGCAGGATCATGAGTGCTGGCAGGCTCATGCCGCCAATCGCAGCAATTGCGCCTGCAACAAATAGCAACGAATCTCCGGGCAAGAACGGCATCGCGACAACACCAGTTTCTATAAATATGATCGCAAACAGGATGGCGTAAATCCAGATGCCATAAGAAGCTGCTACAGCCTCCAGATGTTTATCCAGATGTAAAAATATGTCGATGATGCTGGCGAAATCCATAGTCTATTTCTTTTATAGTTTTTATCGGTGTTGAGTAGTCGTTTGCTACGCAGGAGATTGATTTGATAGCAAATAGCGGAGCATGGTTTGAGTGAATGCTGTTAGTCGTCATCTTCCAGAATGCGCTTGCCTTCGTCTTCAATATCTTCAAACTGGCCGCGATAAACTGCCCACCAGAGTCCCGCAAGTACTACGAGCGCCATGATGACAGAGAGTGGTATCAGTACAAATAAAATGTCCATATCAAACCTTTGGAGTAGTGGGCACTTCTATAAATACATTCTTTGGGTGTATTACTGCGTTGCGCGGTGCTCGCAGCCTCGCTGTATAGCACATACTATCTCGGCTCCTGCGCTCCTTGCGCCTTGTACTACATCCCAAATTCTGCATTTATAGAAGTGCCCTAAGTTTTCCCGGTGGTTAATTCCACAGTTGAAAACTTGGTTAAACGCAAAGCATTCACCACAACAATCAGTGAACTGACTGCCATGCCTAAGCCAGCCAGCCAAGCTGACAGTATGCCAAAGAAAGCCAGTGGTATGCTGATTAAATTGTACACAATTGCCCAAGTAATATTCTCTTTGATAATTTTCATGGTGTGCTTGGCATGGCGAATCAGGTAGGGAATCTGGCTAATATCGCCGTTCAAAAAGATATAGTCCGCATGTGCCAGTGTGAGCGGAACACCTTTGCCCATGGCGATGGAAACATGGGCGCTTGCTAGTATTGGACCGTCATTGAGGCCGTCACCTACCATGAGTACTTTTTTACCCTGTTGCTTGAGGGCTTGCAGGCGTACAAGTTTATCTTCCGGATTACAACCGGATTGGTAATGGGAAATACCGATTTCTTTAGCCGTATTTTCCACCGCATCGGAGCGGTCGCCTGACAGCAGCTCTATATTAATGCCGGCATTTTTCAGTTGCTGTATGGTTTGCGCAGCATGCGGTTTAATCGCTTCCTGCAGGATGAAACTTGCCAGCCAGCCGCTATGGTCTGCCAGATGCACCTGTTGCGCGTGCTGATTATCTTCATTCACGCTACAGAATTGGGCTGAGCCTAACTTTAACTGACCGCTGATCAAATCAGGGTCAGCAAAAGCATCATTTACGGTGAGGTTTTTGATGCGGGCACTAACCCCGGCGCCGATGGTTTCCTGAATGCTATCTAATTCCAGCGCCAGCGGTGTTTGTTGCTGTGCCTGATAAGCGCTAAACAGCGCCCGTGAAACCGGGTGGAACGAATGCTTTGCGACTGCGGCAGCCAAAGCAAGCGCACTGGTTTCTGATAAGCCTGCCTTATGCTGGATGGCTTTGATCTCAATGTGGTCTTCAGTGAGGGTGCCGGTTTTATCAAAAATAACTGTATCGATATCAGCGATGTTTTCAATTGCCTGCAAGCGTTTAATCAGAATGCCACGTTTGACGAATGCACTGGCGCTGGAAAGCATGGCAGCAGGCGTCGCCAAAGAAAGTGCACACGGGCAGGTAACAATCAGTACAGCAGCGGCAGTCATGAGTGCGCGCCCACGGTCAACATCCCACAGCAGCGCAGCGGCAATCGCAGCACTTAAAATAACGAAAATCAGAAACGGTCGTGCCACACGGTCTGCCAGTTTCGATAACCTCGGTTTTTCAATCGCGGCCTGATTAATCAGGTTCACAATCTGGCCGTATTTTGTGGAGGCACCAATTGCTTCCAGTACGATATTGACTGGCTGACGCAAGTTATAACTGCCGGCAATCACATCATCGCCCTCATTCTTATGTATGGGCGTTGATTCACCAGTGAGTAAGGACTCATCAACACTGGTGCTGCCACTAGCAAGCTTGCCGTCACCGGGAAATGCTTCGCCAAGATTGACACGCACGATATCGCCAATTCTGAGTTTGGTATTCAATACGCGGCTGTAGGTGCCGTCTGCATTCTGCCGCTCTGTATTTTCAGGAATACGGCTTACTAGTGATTCAAGAGCGCCCATTGTTTTGCGGTGTAGTTTTACTTCAATCAGGCGTGCTGAAAGTAGAAAAAACACGAACATGGTCAGTGAGTCAAAATAAACGGTGTGACCCCACCAGCTGTTTGGCTCAAATGTCGCGGCTGAACTGACAACAAAAGTAATAACAATGCCGAGTGCAACCGGCAGGTCCATGCTGATCTGTTTCATTCTGAGGTCGCGCAGTGCGTTGCTGAAAAATGAGCTACTGGAAAACAGCAATACCGGCAGGCTGAGTAGCCATGATGCCCAGTTAAGCAGATGTAATATGTCTGCCGAAATTTCGCCCTGCTCAGTAAAGTAAGTTGGGCTCGCGTACATCATGACCTGCATCATGCAAAAACCGGCAACCATCCAGCGCCAGAATGCAGCACGCTGTTTTTTGATGACCTCCAGATCACTCTCGTGCTGTGTAGCGGGGCTTGCGCTGTAGCCTAAAGCTTGTACCGTACTCAGGATTTTTGACGGACGCGTTTGTGACGGAGACCACACGACAACAGCACGTCTTTTAGACATGCTGACGCGAGCACTTACTACGCCGGGGGATGACTTCAGGCCTTCTTCAATAATGCCGGAACAGGCGGCACAGCGTAAACCATCCAATAACAGATTTGACTGTACTAATGCTTGCTCAGTATCGTCCCCAAAAGGCTCGCTGAATTCCTGCCATTGATCTTCCGTATCCAGAATCGTCCATGCAGGATTGGATACGGCTTCATCGGCGGTCAAATTGGTTGTTAGCAAGAACTCACTCCGTGCAGTAAATAGATGATTGTGAGGGGTAAAATGGTCAAGAGTTTACAAATATCTTTATAAGGTGAATTATATATTGAAAAGCATTTAATCAGCCCCATAGTAGACCTAAGTAAATATTAGGAAGCGCAGATTTATTCGAAATTAGTCAGTGCTTCTATTGGTAAATTTTATAAATTGGAGTCAATATGCGCTTTGATAAATTAACGACTAAATTCCAGCAGGCAATCAGCGATGCGCAAAGCATTGCATTGGGTGCGGATAATACCGCAATAGAGCCGCAGCATTTGCTGCTGGCATTACTGAATCAGGATGATGGTGGTACAGCGTCGCTGCTGGCACGTGCGGGTGTGCAGCTTAATCAGCTTAAAACCGGCCTGAATGCCGCGATTGCCAATCTGCCGAAATCGGCTGATGCTGGCGGTGAGGTTGCGATTTCACGTGATTTGAACAACTTGCTTAACGTAACGGATAAGCTTTCACAGAAACGCGGTGATGCTTACATTGCGAGCGAGATGTTTCTGCTGGCTTTAGCCGATGATAAAGGCGAAGCCGCCAAATTGCTCAAACAGAATGGTCTGACTAAAGCTGCGCTGGAAGCAGCGATTCAGGCAGTGCGCGGTAACGAAAGCGTGGATAGCCAGGAGGCTGAAGGTCAGCGCGAATCACTCAAAAAATATACGCTGGATTTAACCGAGAGAGCGCGTTTGGGTAAACTGGACCCGGTAATCGGCCGTGACGATGAAATTCGCCGCGCAATACAGGTATTGCAGCGCCGTACTAAAAATAACCCGGTATTGATTGGTGAGCCGGGTGTTGGTAAAACCGCGATTGTTGAAGGCTTGGCGCAACGTATTGTCAATGGCGAGGTGCCGGATTCTCTGCGTAATAAAAAAGTGTTGTCACTGGATATGGCAGCTTTGCTGGCCGGTGCTAAATACCGGGGTGAATTTGAAGAGCGCTTGAAGTCCGTGCTCAAAGAACTGGCGCAGGATGAAGGCCAGACTATTCTCTTTATTGATGAAATTCATACCATGGTCGGTGCCGGCAAAGCTGAAGGCGCAATGGATGCCGGTAATATGCTGAAACCTGCTTTAGCGCGCGGTGAACTGCACTGTGTAGGTGCGACGACGCTGGATGAATACCGTAAATATATTGAAAAAGATGCAGCTTTGGAGCGTCGCTTTCAGAAAGTATTGGTAGATGAGCCTAGCGTGGAAGCCACCATTGCGATTCTGCGCGGCTTGCAGGAAAAATACGAGCTGCATCATGGTGTGGAAATTACCGACCCGGCGATCGTAGCTGCGGCAGAATTGAGCCATCGCTATATCACCGATCGTTTCTTGCCGGATAAAGCGATTGATCTGATTGACGAAGCTGCCAGCCGCATCAAGATGGAAATTGATTCCAAGCCGGAAGTCATGGATAAACTCGATCGCCGTCTGATTCAGCTGAAGATTGAGCGTGAAGCAGTACGTCGTGAAAAAGACGAAGGCAGTAAGAAACGCTTTGTGCTGATTGAAGAAGAAATCGCCAAGCTTGAGAAAGAATATGCCGATTTAGAAGAAATCTGGAAAGCTGAAAAAGCGCAGGTACAGGGCTCAGCACATATTAAAGAAGCGATTGATAAAGTCAAGTTCGAGATGGAAGAAGCGACGCGTAGAGGCGATTGGCAAAAAGTTTCTGAGCTGCAATATGGTAATTTACCGCAGCTGGAAGCACAGTTAAAACAGGCATCAAATGCAGAAGCCACCACTACACAAAGCAAAAACAGAATGCTGCGTACTGAAGTCGGCGCAGATGAAATTGCTGAAGTCGTGAGTCGTGCAACTGGTATTCCGGTGAGCAAGATGATGACAGGCGAGCGCGAAAAACTGCTCACGATGGAAGCTAAGCTGCATGAGCGTGTAGTGGGGCAGGATGAAGCGGTCAGACTGGTTTCTGACGCAATCCGCCGTTCGCGTTCCGGTTTGGGTGATCCTAATCGCCCCTATGGTAGCTTTTTGTTCCTGGGCCCAACTGGCGTCGGTAAAACCGAGCTATGTAAAGCATTGGCGGGATTTTTGTTTGACTCCGAGGATCATCTGATTCGTATCGATATGAGTGAATTCATGGAGAAACACTCTGTAGCGCGTATGATAGGTGCACCTCCTGGTTATGTGGGTTATGAAGAGGGCGGTACTTTAACTGAGGCCGTGCGCCGTAAACCTTACAGCGTGATTCTGCTGGATGAAGTTGAAAAAGCGCATCCGGATGTATTTAATGTGCTGCTGCAAGTACTGGATGATGGCCGTTTGACGGATGGTCAAGGTCGGACTGTAGACTTCAAAAATACCGTGATTATCATGACCAGCAATCTGGGTTCACAAATGATACAGAGCATGGCTGACCAGGATTACCAGCTGGTGAAACTCGCGGTGATGGGAGAAGTCAAAACACACTTCAGACCAGAATTCGTCAACCGTATTGATGAAGTGGTCGTTTTCCATGCACTAGGCGAAGCACATATTAAGTCTATTGCCTCTATTCAGTTACAATACCTTGCTAAACGCTTGGTAGCGATGGATATGCAGCTGGAGTTAACCGATGCTGCGATTACCGAGATTGCGAATGCCGGTTTTGATCCTGTTTATGGTGCGCGTCCTTTAAAACGTGCGATCCAGAGCGAGATTGAAAATCCACTGGCACGTGAAATTCTGAGCGGAAACTTTGCCGCTAAAGATACGGTCAAGGTCGACGTTAAAGCTGGTAAGTTTGTATTTTCAAAAGCCGGCGGTTAACTGAGTAAGACGAATGAAAGGTTTATTTGCTTAAAAAATCAGTTATTGGTAACTTTAAACGCGTATTGTTCGCCGTGTTGATAATCACGGCGAACTCTGCTCGTGCAGAACTCAGCCATCAGGAACTGGAAGTTTTTAACAATGAGCCGCCAGTGATTGCTGGCTTGCTTAAGCGCGCCGTATCTGCTGAGCGTGATCTACAAAATGTTGAGGGCGAGTGGCAGGCAGCTAAACTGTATTGTGAGGCATCTCGTCATGGCAGTGCTGAGGCGCAGTTCAGGCTGGGCATGCTGTATGCCACGGGTAAAGGTGTGCCGGTTAATCGTGATCTGGCTGCCTCATTATTTGTTGTTGCCTCTAGTCATGGACATTTCGAAGCGCAGAAAATGCTGGAAACCCTGGAGCTGTCTGCTGGTGATTTACCACCGTGCGTATTGGCAGCTGTGGCACCGCAGAAAGCGCCGGCAAAAGGCGAGATTGATAACTATATCGCTAATTTACCCGCGAACAAACGCTGGATCGTGAGTCTGGTAGATACCATCTCTGCATGGCACAAAGTTGATCCTAAGCTGGTTTTATCTATTATCTCGGTAGAATCCAACTTTGCAACAAGCGCACAGTCGAACAAGCAGGCTCACGGGTTGATGCAATTGATTCCTGACACTGCCGAGCGCTTCAATGTTAAAAATGCTTACAATGCCAGCCAGAACATTAAAGGCGGCGTTGCTTATCTACGCTGGCTGCTGGCATATTTTGAAGGTGATGTCAGTCTTGCCGTTGCAGCTTATAACGCGGGCGAAGGTGCAGTAAATAAATATAAAGGTATTCCGCCTTATGCTGAAACCAGACAGTATGTGCAAAAGGTGCGTGCACGTTATCCGCAGTTGCGCCATCCGTTCGACGTAAATGTAACTGAGCCATCGCCAGCTTTTAAAAGGCGCGGCTAGATTGAGGAACAAAAGTGCATAGTGGTATATTGATGTTAATTTTAGGTACTTTGTTGCTGCTATCCGGTTGTGCATCAACAGGACGCGATGTCAATCTTGCTAGCCCTAAAATTGATAGGGTTTCACCGGAACAGTTAGCTCGTCTTATTTCACCGCCAGTTGCCAAGTTAACACTGGATGATCTAGTCAGGTTAACAAAAGAAGGTAATAGTGCTGAGCAGATCATCGCGCAGATCAAGACCACGGACTCCATGTACGATCTGACCCCAAGTCAAAGCGTAGACTTAAGTCATAAGGGTGTAGATTCAAAGGTGTTAGACTACATTCATGAAAGCCGAGAATCCGCTGTGAGAAATCAGCTGGCGGATGAAATTAATCGTCGTGAAACACAAAAGCAGGCTGAAGTTGCCAGACTTAAAAATCGTCTTTGGCAGCAACAGCGCTACTCTGACCCATTCTGCCGTGGTTATTATGGGTTTACACCGTATGGGTACGGCGCTTATGGCAGACACTTCGGGTCACGTTTTGGTCTGGGATTAGGTATTGGTCGCCCTTTGGGCTGCTGGTAAGGCTTTAAATAAGGTTAAGTACAATGCAGCAAAAAACACATCAAATTACGGTTTCCACGCATGGCCGAAAACTCTACGATATTACTCCCGAGCTGATTAGCTGGGCAAAAGCCAGTGGCATAAAAACCGGCCTAATCACTCTGTATATTCAGCATACATCTGCAAGCTTATTAATTAATGAGAATTATGATCATGATGTGCTGGTCGATATGGAAACATTCTTTAGCCGCCTGATTCCTGACGGTGACCCAATGTTTATTCATACAGTTGAAGGCCCTGATGACATGCCTGCACATGTGCGTACCGCACTTACCCAAACACATTTGTCTATCCCATTATTGGATGGCAAAGCCGCGTTGGGGCAATGGCAGGGCGTGTTTTTATATGAGCACAGGCATATATCCGGCAAGCGCAGGGTTCTTTTTCATTTGATAGGTGAATAATTCAGGGTATAAACCCTTGTATTATTAAATATATTTTTAATATGGTTGCACATAATGTTGAATGCGCTAGAATAGAGCGTACAACTGGGGTGTTGTTAGTAAGCTATTGAATTAAATCATTGATTGTAGTTTTTTAATAAGAAGAGGAAATCATTATGTCATCATTGTTGCGTTCTTTATTAGTTTTAGGTGTTACAGGTTTATTGGTAGTGGGTTGTGGTGAGAAAGAAGAAGCTGCACCAACTGAAACTGCACCAGCTGCCGAAGCTGCGCCAGTTGCTGAGGCCGCTGCACCTGCAGCTACTGAGCCAGGTGGCTATGAGCCAACCGCTGAAGAGCGTGTGCCAGGCATCACTATTGATCCAGCAACATTGGCTGCGGAATCTGCTGCTCCAGCTGCCGAAGCTGCTCCAGCCGCTGCCGAGTAATATCTGTTTTACTACGTTGCAACCTGAAATGTGTTGATAAATACTTAACCATTTTAGGTTGATCTAAAAACGCCTGATGATTTCATCGGGCGTTTTTTATTTAATCGTAAAATACTACATCCACTGGTTTTGGGTTTTAACGCATTCTTTTTCTTTATCATCTTTGAGTTAAGCCATCTTTCAATGTCCATCGAGGAAAGTTATCCCTAATTGCATGGCTTTCACAATTGCCTGCTGACGTGTTTTAACTTTGAGTTTTTTGCGAATATTAGCAAAATGGAAATTAACTGTTGCCTCAGTGCAATTGCAGATCACGGACATATCCCAAGATGACTTTCCTTCCGTCGCCAATTGCAGGAATTCTATTTCTCTTTTCGTGAGTAATGCTTTTTCAGATTGGTCATGGCTTTGCAGTATGGTAAATTTTTTTGATGATTCAAAAACATAATCTCGAATAAGAGCCCAATCAGATATTATTTCGTCTAACTCTTGTTGCGATGGCGTTTTAGCTGTGTCATTCATAACCAGATTCAGTATGGCAAACTCAGCGTGTGCCCCGTGCATAGGGAAAGCGATCCCTTTGTGCAAGCCATAAACTTGTGCTGTTTTATACATCTGCATTTCCTGGCGGGATTTAAAGGTTTTCTCCTCCCATATTAATGGCATGTTGCTGTGCTTGCAGTGTTTAACAATCGGGTCTATGTTCCAAAAAGAATCTTCATACATTTTTAGCCATATGGGTGCGTAGTTGCTATAGGTTGAAGCAGATGTTAGCGGCGCCTGTTTGTTTAAATTGATGCTATAGAATAGCTGTGAAAAGCCGTAACTATCAGCCAGTAAAAGAAGCGTGTCTGACCAGATTTCTTCTCTATCACATCCCATTAGTCTAAATAATTTATCAAAATTCACCATTCAGGCATCTCCTTGGTACGTTGTAGTCATTGGAGACTATGGCTCTGCTGTTGCTTGGTTTTGGTTGGCTGGACTTGTCTTGCTCAGCATTAAGAAATTAGCGTATGAATAAATATCACCATGTAAATAATGCGAAGGAAACTCAAAAATAGCCCAGTAATAATTTTGTGTGCCCTTGCATAGTTGCGATGGCCGACAGTAGTTCATCCATTTGTTATTGATACTGCTGTCATATACGCCATCACTATCAGAGAAAAACGGGATTAGCAGATGTTTTTTTAACGACTCAAGAAGTTCCGGAGGCGCATTTTGATGTTGCGCCATTTCATAATGTGCCATCAGGCTCGCTTCAGTTTCTACTACCATTAGTTTGGCTTTACCATTCACATCTATGAAAAGTATGCCGGATGGGTTAGGGAATAAATAATGTTCTATAAACCCATGGTCTTGATAAAGTTGCTCAACCAGTTCCGCGATGGCGGCATCTGCCAAAAATGCATAGGTGTGTCTTGTCAGTAAATCTTTTAGAGTGCTGGTTTGCTCGCTAAAAAACACTTTTTTAAGTGAGTTGATTGCCAGCTCTAAACGACTAATGGCAATTGGGTCATTTTTTTTAATAAATTGATCAATAAGTTTGTTGTTAAATGCATCAACAGCGACCTTTTCATCAGCCTGCCCAGTAAGTAATATTTTTTTACACGGAATATTTTGCAGAGCTTCACAAAGATCTACGCCATTCATATGTGGCATTGCGTAGTCGACAACCACTACCGCTGGAATATTAAAACGCTGTTTATTTAATACAGCATAGTAAATTTCATTCAGGTTTATTGACGCGTTTCGCCGTTCAAGGCATGAGGTTTCATCATCGTAGCCTACGTGAATAGGGTGCGCCGCATCTGACACGCAATGCTGATATGCCCCCTTGATCCAATTAATTGCGACTTTTGTATCAGTGAAGGTTTTGCAAATCAGCCGTGAATCCAGCTGGAATGTAACGCTATCCAGATAACTCTGATTGTCATCTATTAATACCACTAAAACCGGATGCTGATAGATAGGTAAGAGTATGTTCATTGAAGTCCTGCCCCGAAAAATTGGCTTTTCACAAAAAGTCTCTTTGATAATTAATTATTTTGATACAATGGAAAAAAATCCCATTGTAAATGGAAAATATTACCATATTTAATGGGTATCATTATGGTAAATAAACTTTAATAAGGCGCCTTGATTTGTATTCTCAATCACAAATTGATCCATTGATCAGCTTCAAAAACACTGTTGGCGAATCTGTGCGAGGCACGATAGTTAAGCTGCAAAGAAAATCGCTTGTGATGGAGGTTTACAACCCTTATTCCATCGTGCAAATCAGTGAGGTGCTAGGCGACCTTACAATCAGAATCGGTAATAAGGTTGCCTACCTTGGAAAAGCCGTTGTAATTAGCTTAGTGAATACCGGTCTTACAGCTGTTGTTTCGGTGACACTGATTGATGAATGGCAAGATTTATATGATGTGGTGATTACCCCGGGTGCTGTAGGCGTAGAAGCAAAGGCTTTTGTCCAGGATTGGACTGAGCGTTTTCAGATTCGACGCGATTATCAGATTGTCGTAAATGAATTCCGTGCTTATCTGTCAGATGTTTCACGCTGGGTGGAGCAGGTTGATTTGACTGAGTCTTTGCCCCGAGTAGATGGGCGATTACGAGAAGATGTTTTTTACGAACTTGCCGTACCATTGCTGGAAAAATTAAAGATTTACTTTGATGCTTTTGTAAATGAAGCCGCGTTAGTTGATGTGGAGGCTGCTCCTGCACACCGAGCCTATGCCCAAGCGGCATTACATCCTTTTCTTTTAAGAGCTCCGTTTGTATTTCGAGCCTTTACCAAGCCGCTTGGTTACGCGGGTGATCATGTCATGGTTAGTCAGATGCTGGAGGATCCTCGCCAAGGACCAAGTACTTATTTCCAGATTGTGAATACAGGATTTTTAAATGCTGATGTTGTAATAGCCCACCGTAACCGCATTGACATTTTAGTGGGATTTTTAATAAGTATTGCTGAATCTGCCAAGAAGGCAGGACGACCTTTCCGCGTTCTGAATGTTGGTTGTGGCCCAGCGGTAGAAATTCAGCGTTTTCTTGAGAGTTACCCTAATCCAGAATTCTTGTCTTTCGATTTAGTAGATTTTAGTGAGGAGACGCTAGCGCGAACACGCGGCATATTGACAGGCATCTCCGAGAAAGTCGGTAAATCTATAATTATTAATTATATTCATGAATCTGTGCATCAATTGCTCAAGCGCAGTGTTGATAAGAGTTCGCCAGAAACCAAGGAATACGATGCTGCTTATTGTGCAGGCTTATTTGATTATTTTTCTGATAAGGTTTGCTCAAGATTAACCTCTCACTTTGCGACGCGTACGCGTAGTAAAGGCAGGCTACTTATTACTAACGTACATTCCAGTAATCCTGATAAGTTTGGTATGGAGCATTTAATGGAATGGTATCTGATCTATCGTGATGAGGCGCAAATGAAATTACTTCTTCCTGATGACTCTACTCAACACAAAGTTTACGTAGATGGTACTGGTGTCAATGTATTTGCAGAGGTAGTGGTTGCTTAATGATGCGAGGACAACTAACTGATAGATTATTTAATGAGTTTAATGCTTCGCTGAGTGACTTTAGGTTCAAATCCAGCCCGGGTTGTGCATATACGGCCTGTGCACTTATATTGTTAGGTATCGGCCTTGATTACAGTTTGTACCCTCAAGAGTTATTGCCGTTTATTGTTGCTCGATTAGTCTGTATCACGGCAATTTTGTCCATAATAAGATTGCTTAAAACAGGATTTGGGCGCATCTATGTACACGAATTAACCTTTGCATGGTTGCTATGTTCACAAATTATGATTTGTTGGATGATATATAGCACCGATGGTGCTGCTTCATCCTATTACATCGGATTACCGCTAGCAATTTTTGGATCTGGCATAGTGTTGGCATTCGGTGTCTGGCAAAACACATTATTTTCTATTTTGACCTATCTAATATACTTAGTTGCTTGCGCTATACATCCAAATGGAATTGGTTTTGAAACTAACTTCCTGACTTCATCTTTGTTCTTAATAATGTTTTCTGTCATCAGCATTGTCTATACTGTTTATAACGAACGTGCCCGTTTTTCATTATTTAGACTTAAAGCCGAAGTAGCAGAAAAGAATGCTCTGCTTGAAGAAACCAATAAAAATCTGGCTGAGATTAAAGGCCAGATGCTGCAACAGGAAAAGATGGCCTCTATCGGTACGCTGGCCGCCGGATTGTTGCATGAGGTAAATAACCCAGTCAATTACTGCCTGATGGCGATCAGTATTGCCATGGAAGAGCCGGCAGTTAAAACCACACAGTCGCTTAAGGAGTGTCTTGTTGACGCTCAGCATGGCATGCAGCGCATTCAGCACATTGTTTCCGACCTTAAAATTTTCGCTTATCGCCCCAGCGAGACTGAGCGAAGCGAAGCTGATTTTATGTTGGAGCGCGCTGTTAATTCTTCGCTGCGTCTGGTAGGGCACGAGATTAAAGGCATTACCATCACGCGCGACATTCCCCAGGACAGCTTGGTGCATGGAGATGAGGCCGCTGTCGTCGGCGTATTAATTAACTTGTTCAGCAATGCCGCGCTCGCATTACGTAAGGTAAGTCGAACATACCCCTCTATTCATGTATCTGCTGTCTGGCATGCTGACAGACTGTACGTTACCGTGCAGGATAATGGCCCCGGAATAGCGCCGGAAAATCTATCCCGCGTATTTGAGCCATTTTTTACTACAAGAGCTGTTGGGCAAGGTTTAGGGCTTGGTCTTAGTATCAGTTATGGCGTAATTACACGACATGGCGGCACTTTGCGCGCTGAAAGTGCTTTGGGCGAATGGGCCAAAATGATTTTTGACTTGCCGCGAGCGACGTAATGAAAGCTTTATCCAATACGCATGATTTCAGCGCGATTCCCATCCTGTATGTAGACGATGAAGAGATGGCACAAAAGTACTTTCTGCGTTCAGTGGAAAGTGAGTTTGATGTGCTGACTGCATCAGGTGCGGACGAGGCGATTGAGATGTTGCGTGATAAGTCTTTGCGCATCGGTATTCTTGTTACAGATTATCGGATGCCAGGTCGGGATGGCGGCGATTTATTATGTCAGATTGAACGTGAGTTTCCGCATGTTATTCGTATTCTGGTGACCGCATATGCGGATAGGGAGACGTTGCTGCATACGGTTAATTCGGGCGAGGTATTTCGTATTCTCGAAAAGCCCTTAAATGTCACTCAAGTTAAAAATACATTGCGACAAGCGTATGCGTTATCTTGGGAACGCACTACAAGGCAGCAGAGACTCATCGCAATGAATGAAACGCTTAATTTTCTTGCGCATGAGTTGAATACGCCACTAGCATCCATTGCTAACTTTTCGCAGGGAATACAGCGTCGTATTAGCGATGAAAACTGGGCGTGTCAGCCTATGACAGAAGTGGGCAAGGCGGCATTAGCGATCAATGACAATGCTCAATATTGCTTATCTTTACTGCTGTCTTTTGTAAATTCGATTCATAGCATTAACCCGCGAATTAACTGCCACAGTGGAATGACAGCACATCAGATGGTGTTGTCTTTGCTTGATTCTTATCCGTTAACGCCTGAGCAACACGCAGCTATTAAGGTTGATATTCAGAAAGATTTCAAGGTGACGGCCTTACCCAACTGCGTTGCACTGGTTTTGTCCAGCATCTTGAGTAATGCCTTGCGAGCACTTAAGGGGCACTTGTTGCCTCAAGTTACTTTTAGCATTCTGGTTGATGATACCCCCCAAATTTGCATTAGTAATAATGGTCCATGCATACCGCCAGATATATTGTCGCGACTGATGGAAACTCCGTTTACAACGCATGCAGATTCTGGCGGTAAGGGCTGGGGCATGGTTTTTTGTCGACGTGTCATGCACTCGTTTGGCGGTGATATTGTTATTTCGTCTACGCCCGAATCAAACACGATTGTCACACTGAAATTTCCTCCCACCAAAGCCAGATTAAAGTCTTCAGGAACGAGCTAAAGTTTGGCTGTGTATCTATGGCTTTGAAAATATAAATGGCACTCAAATCAATAAAAATGGAGCAATAAAATGGAGCAAGTAATCGGTAATCAAGCTATCACTGCACCGCAGATATTATTCGTTGATGACGAAGCAACTGCCGTAAAGTATTTTCAAAGAGCCATCAATTCGCTCGCACCAGTGATCACTGGAAGCTCTGTAGAAGAGGGCAAGCGCCTGCTTGATCAGCATGCGGGAACACTTTTAGTGCTGGTGTCAGATCAGCGTATGCCCGGCGGATATGGCAATGAGCTATTGCTTTATGCACTTACAAAGTATCCACACATCGTCCGGATATTGACTACGGCTTATTCAGAACTGGAACAAACTGTAGAGGCTGTTAATCAAGGGCAAATCCATCGTTATATTCAAAAGCCATGGGAAATATCTGCTATCAGGATGGAATTAAAACAGGCGCTGGATTTAGCAAATTTGCGCAAGGAGCATGCACATTTGCTACGTGAGAAAATGATGGTCTGGAAGAAGCTCATTGTTTCGAATCGTATTGGCACCTTGTATGCGCTTTGTGCCAGCCTTGCTGCATCTATGGATGCGTTATCTATAGAAGCTTATCTATCTACCGCGCATAGTGCCGGCATTACGTTGCCTACAGAGCCTGATTGGCATGCAATGGATTATTCGGACATAGTGAGCGTGGAGTCGATGCGTAGTGGACAGTTTGGTTATGCAGTGCGAAAGAGTCTGGAAGAAATAAGGCAAAATTATCACAATAGCCAGGCTACTGATGGGCTAAGGGTACTTACGGAGGTGTTAAAAGGCAAGGTCCAAATTTCGGAAAATGGCGTTGCTGCTTTTAGCGATATGCAAAATTTTGCAGAGTTTCTGGAAGCGCGTTCCGATGCACAAGTTTCTGCACAACATGCATCATGGCTGGCATTTCTGATCTGGCTACATGATGCCGGATACACATTGCAACTTAAAAACCTGGAAACCGGCGTTCAATTTACTATGGAGCCGTTTTTGGCACCCAATGCTCAGGTTAGTTTGGTGAAGTGGTTTGACCGGCTTTGTAATTAATACAATGATAGATCAAGGCTATTCCGTGATAAAGCATGACTACATGCGCCCAATGTTATTGGGCGCTTTGCTTACGATTTCTACTAACATACAAGCTGCAGGTTTTGCGCTGACAGAGCAAAGCGGTGGCAGTATCGGTAACGCATTTGCCGGTGCTGGTTCTGCGGCAGAAGATGCCAGTACCATTCTTTCTAATCCTGCAGGGCTTTCGCGAGTAAAAGGCTCTCAGCTAGTAGTGGCAGGCTATGCTATCAAATCATCTATTAATTTTAACAATAATGATTCTAGAACGCTTATTGGCGCAGGTGTAGGAGATCCATTATTAACAGGCGGATCTGGTGGTGAGGCTGGCGACTGGGCTTTTTTGCCAAACTTATATTTTGCCACGGATGTTAACGACCATATAAAAATCGGATTGGGTATCAATTCTCCATTTGGCTTAAAAACTGAATACGATAGTCGCTGGGTAGGTCGTTACGATGCTATCAAATCTGATTTAAGCACAATTAATATTAATCCTGCTATGGCTTATCAGGTCAATGATAAGCTTTCCCTGGGTTTTGGTGTTAACGCACAGTACATTAGTGCTGAACTTAGCAACGCTGTGGATTTCGGCGCGATATGTGCCATGGCCGGAGTTGAAACTTGCGCAGCCCCTCAGGCGCATGATGGCAACCTTGAACTGAAAGGCAATGATTGGAGTTGGGGTTACAATCTTGGTCTGCTGCTTGAGCCTGTACAGGGCACTCGACTTGGTCTCGCTTACCGATCCAAAGTTGGTCATCACTTAGAGGGAGAGGCTAAGTTTTATAGCGTACCACTCGAATTAAGCGGTTTGCCTGATTTAGCTAACGTGTCAATCAAAGCGGACATTACTTTGCCGGAAACAGCGCTGGTAAGCATTCTTCATCAGCTGAATGATCGTTGGAGCATCATGGGTGATGTTATATGGACGCGTTGGAGCCAATTTAAAGCATTGAGCGTGGAGCGCAACAGCGGGGCGTTAATAAACGTAACCCAACAGCACTGGCACAATACTCGACGTTATGCCTTGGGCGCTACATATCAATATACTGATGACTGGAAGCTGCGTTTTGGTGTTGCCTATGATGAGTCTCCTGTCTCTGAAGCATATCTAACACCACGTATTCCGGATCAAAGCCGATGGGTTCTGGGCTTGGGTGCTAACTTTAAAATGAGCAGCGCAGATCATTTGGATATAGGCTATTTGCACATTTTTATGAAAGATGTATCACTTAATCTCAGTAGCCCGTTAGTGTCGGAGCAGCCTGCTATTACGCGAAGATTGGCTGGTGGCTACGACAGTGGTGTTGACGTATTAAGCATGCAATATACGCATGCTTTTTAACGGATGCCAAGATGGTAGTGCAAAACAAGCTAAGCTTAAAAATAATATTCCATATTGTTATTGATCATTGTTATTGATCCGATAGTGTTTTGCCGGGAGTTCATTCGCATTGAGCTTACCGAAGAATCAAAAAGTGAATGAACTCATGTAGTTCTAATCTCGGCACAAATGGTTGTCATGTTTATTCGTGCAAACCTGACTACAGTTCTAGATGTGGTTACCTGTCATTAAATGCACCATGCCATCATCAGTCAGGCTCACTATGCCGCTATTCATGCATTCATCCCACAGTGCTCGCGCATGGATGTCAGTGGTCAATGTCTCTGCAAGTTCGGCAAATGAGGTTGAATAATCCGGGTGCGGGTGGCGTGGAATCGGTTTAGGTTCTCCATCTTTACCAATGAGCTCTGGCGTTTCAAGCCAGGCTGTAATCAGCTTGGTAATTAAACCATGTTGACGTGAGAGCGTTTTGTTTTGATCACGGCTGAGCAAGCGCCGCACATCTTTGCGGTGCACTCCAGTCAGCAATGAAATGCGGCTGTCGGTCTGAGATTTACCTTCAATAGTAAATTCACTTTCTGCTACCGAAACGAGTACCGTTTTAAGCATTTCAGAGATTTGACGGTAGTCTAATCTGAAATTAATGCATTGCCGTGCCATGGGTTTTAGGTAGTGCTCAATCTCAGTCGCAGCTGACGAGGATGTAGTGTCAATATACATTTTGGCAATTTCCTTTCCAAGTCCAAGTTTTGAATTTAACGATATTGTTACATGGCAGAACTTTTTATTATAGAGACGCCCCTCTGGAAAGTATTGGGAATGTAGCTATCAATAATGATAGGTGAACTACATATTTATCCGTATTGATGTTTGGTAATTAAATGCGCGCAGAAGTATTAATTATCAGGATTGGAGCTTAAATTAATAGCTTTGAAAATGACGGCAATAAAACGCGTCTTGCGTTAAAGGTATTATAAACTTAGCGATCTCCCAATAAAAAGCCAGCTTAAAGCTGGCTTTTTATTGGGATTTATAAACTAAATATTCAGAAAATTAACCAAATTTTCCGGTGATGTAATCTTCTGTTTCTTTGCGGGTTGGGCGCGTGAAAATCATATCCGTATCGCCGTATTCAATCAGGTCACCCAAGTACATGTAAGCGGTGTAATCAGAAATACGAGCAGCCTGCTGCATGTTGTGCGTTACTACCAGAATGGTGAGTTTATTGCGCAACTCACTCATTAGCTCTTCAATGTTTGCCGTTGCAATTGGATCCAATGCTGAGGTTGGTTCATCAAACAGCATGATTTCCGGATCAGTTGCCAGCGCGCGGGCAATACACAGACGTTGCTGCTGACCACCGGACAGGTTAAATGCCAGATCCTGCAGACGATCTTTAACTTCGTTCCATAATGCGGCACCTTTGAGTGCTTCTTCTACTTTGTCATCCAGCAGGCGCTTGTTACTCTCGCCGCGAACGCGCAAGCCGTAGGCTACGTTTTCATAGATAGATTTCGGAAACGGGTTTGGTTTTTGAAACACCATACTGATGCGCATGCGTACTTCAATCGGATCAACGCCTTTTTCCAGAATATTGGTGTTGTCCGGATGCATGATAATCTGGCCTTCATATCTATTGCCAGGGTATAAGTCATGCATGCGGTTAAAGCAGCGTAGAAATGTAGATTTTCCACAGCCGGATGGCCCAATCAATGCCGTAATCTTGTTCTCGTATAGTGGCATGTTGATGCCTTTTAAGGCTTGCGTACCATTGCTGTAGAAAAAGTTGAGATCTTTTGATTCAGCTTTAATCGGTGTTGTCGCGTTGATCATGTAGTTTCCTAAGTTTACGATTTCTATATATTCTGTCTAATGTTGGTCATCAAATCTGTTGATTACCATTTAATGTTTTTACGGATCTTGTAACGTAGCCAGATTGCGGTGCCGTTCATGAGTAATGTCACCACGATAATAATTGCACCGGTTGCAGCTGCATTGATATGGAAAGCATGGTCAGGCCGTGATAGCCAGTTAAACATCTGAATCGGCAGCACAGTAAAGCTCGAACTTAACCATTCAAAGTTAATGAACGGTACTTCTGTTGTGATTGGAGACGGTGGCAGGAATGCAATAAATGTCAGTGCGCCAATCGTAATAATAGGTGCAGTTTCACCCAGAGCACGTGACATACCGATAATGACACCAGTCAGAATGCCGCCCTGTGAGTATTTTACGATGTGATCTTTAACCACCTGCCATTTAGTTGCACCAACTGCATATGCCGCCTCGCGGATTGCAATCGGAATTGCACGGATCGCTTCACGCGTAGAAACAATCACGATAGGCAGAATTAATAAGCCTAGTGTTAAACCTGCGGTCAAAATACTTTGACCCAAATTCAAGCCATAAACAAACAAACCTAATGCAAGTAAGCCATAAATAATGGATGGAACACCTGCCAGGTTAGACACATTAATTTCAATCAGGTCTGAAAACCAGTTTTTTGGGGCATACTCTTCCAGATACAAACCGGCTGCTACCCCGATAGGCACTGCAGTCAGGAATGTCACCAGCATGACCAGTAGCGAGCCCACCCATGCAGATAGTAAACCGGCACTACCGGCACGACGGGATGGAAAATCGCTGAAGAATTGAATGTTAAAACGTGGATAACCATCCATCACCAGGTCTACAAACAAGGTGAGTAATGCCAGCAAACCAAACATAATCGCTATTAAGCCGATAGTTGCGAACAAAATATCGTTGCGTTTATGGCGCTTGATCATCGCGCGAACTGCATCCAGATTTTCAATCACGGAGGCTTTATTTTTTTGTATATTTGAATTCATATCGAATGTCCGTTAAGTGTTGCTGGATTAATACTGCTCGCGGTATTTTTTGCGCACAATGTGACCGAGAATGTTAAAGCACAAGGTCATTGCGAATAAAACCAGACCGGCAGCAAAAATACTTTGATAGCCGATACTTGCATGCGGTAAGTCACCCATGGCAACTTGCACGATATAAGCGGTAATCGTCGCTGCCCCCTCAGTCGGGTCGAAGGTGAAGGTGGGCTGTTGGCCAGCAGCCACAGCAACCACCATGGTTTCACCCACCGCACGAGAGATACCGAGAATATATGCTGCAACAATACCTGAAACCGCAGCCGGTGTTACTACGCGAATCGCAGTCTGGAAACGTGTTGCGCCCATTGCATAAGAACCTTCGCGCATACTCATCGGCACTGCGCGCATTGCATCTTCAGCGATTGATGCAATGTATGGAATAATCATGATGCCCATTACAATACCTGCACTCAGCATATTGAAACCTGGTAGTTCCGGGTAGATTTTTTGTAGAATCGGTGTAACAAAAAGCAACGCGAAATAACCGAATACAATGGTTGGTACGCCAACCAGTAATTCTAAAATCGGCTTCACAATTTCACGCGCTCTATGCGAGGCAAATTCTGAAAGATATATCGCTGCAATCGTCCCTACTGGTATTGCAACGGCAAGTGCTACAGCGGAAGTGGTCAGAGTACCAGCTACCAGTGGCATGATGCCATAGTGAGCATCTTCAAACAGTGGAGTCCATTCTTTACTGGTAAAGAATTCTACAATCGAGACTGTTTTAAAAAACCCCAATGATTCATACAAGAGAATCGCCACGATTGCAAATGTAGTGAATACAGCAGACAGCGCGGCCAGCATTAAAATAAACTCGATAACGCGTTCTTTGAAATGGCGCTGTACATTTTTAGCCAGGCGTGGGCTGACCGTAGTCAAACTAGCCGTCGTACTACTAGAATTTTTAGACACTTTGTTTGTTGCACTCATCATAAATTTAGACTTTTTTATTGTAACGGATTTTGGCCATATTAAAACCGTTGAATAAGAAACAGGAGCAGCGATCGCTGCTCCTTGGCTCTGCTTGGACTTATTTGATTCTATTGATCAAGTCTTTAACTTTAATGCCAACTTCATTTTTACCGCCAAAGCCAGTACCTGGTTTCAGTGTTTTGAAGTGATCCTTAACTGCAGCGTAGTCTTCAGAAGTTAATGGTACATATTTAACTTCTTTAACTAAAGCTGGAGCATGTTCCAGATAGTAGTTTACGAATGCTTTTACTTCAGGTTTGAATGCTGCTGATGTTGCATTTACATAAATAAAGATCGGACGTGACAGTGGTTGGTAAGTACCATCCATGACTGTAGCTGCTGAAGGCAATACAGCCGGGCCGCCTGCTTTAGCTGCAATAGGTACTGCTCTTAATTTGTCTTTATTTTCTTCATAGTAAGCTAAGCCAAAGTAAGCCATGCCACCCATGTTGCCTGTAACGCCTTGTACTAAAACGTTGTCATCTTCTGACGGTGTGTAGTCAGTACGGCTAGCTTTTGATTTGCCATTCACTGCTTCAGTAAAGTAGTCGAATGTACCTGATGCTGTACCTGGGCCATATAAACCCATTGCTTTATCCGGATATGTGCTGTTTACCTGTTTCCAGTTTTTTACACTTGAACCTGGTTGCCAGATTTTTTTCAATTCATCTACAGACAGGCTCTTAACCCAATCGTTTTTTGAGTTTACAACGACTGTTAACGCATCAAAAGCAATTGGCAGCTCAATAAATTGGATGCCAGCTTCTTTACACGCGTCCATTTCTTTTTGTGCGATTGGACGTGATGCATTTGAAATATCAGTTTCACCGCGGCAGAATTTTTTAAAGCCGCCGCCAGTACCTGATTCACCAACGGTTACTTTTACTTTTTTTTCTTTCTGAAATTCTTCAGCTACGGCTTCAGTGATTGGATACACAGTGCTTGAGCCGTCAATCTTGATGATTTTTTCTGCAGCAAATGCAGTATTTGTTACTGACAATGTAGTGCTTAATACACCTGCAATTGTTAACGCTTTTAATAGAGTAGATCTCATTCCATGCTCCTTGTTGATATTCAGTACGTTATAAAACTGAATGCCATTTTATGAATGGAATGTGACAAATTGATGACAAATTTTGAATTAGAGAAAAATTAAAGGGGCTCATGTAGAGCCCCTTGGTAATTTGACTTTAACAGATTGAATTTAAAGCAGGAAAGTGCGCCCGATATGGTAAGAGATCGCTGCGATGAGACCTGCACATGGAATAGTCAGCACCCATGCCCATACAATGCGTGAGGCTAAGCCCCAGCGTACTGCTGAGGCACGGCGTGATACGCCTACCCCTACAATTGCACCCGTGATTGTATGCGTGGTTGATACCGGAATACCAAGTGAGGTCGCCAGAAATAATGCGATAGAGCCAGAGGTTTGTGCACAGAAAGCACCGGTTGGGCGCACCTTGGTAATGCCCATGCCCATGGTACGCACAATACGCCAGCCACCCATCAGTGTACCTAAGCCCATTGCCAGCTGGCATGAAATGACAACCCAGAACGGTACATGAAAATCACCTTCCAGATAGCCGTTGGCAAACAACAGCACGGTGATAATGCCCATCGTTTTTTGAGCATCATTTGCGCCATGGCCCAAACTGAACAGAGATGAAGAAATAAACTGCATTTTATTAAATCTACTCTCGGTTTTGTAGGGTGATGACTTCTGGAACAGCCATAGTACTGTGACGGACAAGACCATGGCGAGCAGCATGCCAAACACTGGAGACAGCACAATAGCAACACCTGTGGTAATTAACTTGCTGCCAATGATGATACCTTGAGTGCCGGCATGGGCAACACCAGCACCTAGCAGGCCACCAATCAGCGCATGTGATGAGGATGATGGAATACCAAACCACCAGGTGATCACGTTCCATGCAATAGCACCGCTAAGTGCGCCAAATATCACGGCATTCGTGACAATATTCGGGTCGATAATACCTTTGCCCACCGTGTCAGCGACGTGCAAACCAAAGAATAAAAACGCGATAAAGTTGAAAAAAGCTGCCCATGCAACAGCGGCCTGAGGCGTGAGTAAGCGCGTTGAAACCATGAGCGCAATGGAGTTGGCTGCATCGTGAAAGCCGTTCATAAAGTCAAATATGAGGGCGATGATGACGAGCAACGCCATAATGAGAATAGCGTGATCCATGACTTGCCCCTTAAATGCGCTCTAACACTACGCCGTGGATGACATCAGCAACGTCTTCACAGCTATCAACAGCCTCTTCAAAAATGTCATATAGTTCTTTTGAGCGAATCAGGGTGCGCGCATCAGACTCTTCAGCAAATAAGCGATGCATGCCAGCGCGCATTACGTGGTCAGCTTCACCTTCAATACCGCTGATCTCAGCACAGGTACGTAAAATTTTCTCGGAATTTTTCATGTCAGATAACATGCTGACGGCATCACGTACTTTTTCTGAGGCACGTAACAAAATCTGGCTAAGTGCAACCATTTCTGGTGTAAATGCAGATTCACCGTAGATTTTTGCACTTTGCGGAATGTCTTCCATGTAATCGATGATGTCATCTAATGCCATCGCCAGTTCGCGTATTTCGCGGCGATCAAACGGGGTGATAAAGGTTTTGTGCAGAGAGAGCAGAATTTCTCTAGTGTATTCGTCAGCTTCTGATTCGATTTTTCTGAGTTCGGCAAAATGTTCATCAAACTTTGTTGAGTCTTTTACTGCTGACATCATGGCTAATACTTTTGAGCCTCTAACGACACAGTCTGCCAGACTGTTAAATAGTACAAAGTAGTTGTCGTTGCGTGGTGAAATCGCTGCCATTAAACGACCAAGTGTAGCATTTGCCATGATTTTAGAATCTCCCTGATTATTACATTTTTATTACAAAATAAAATTTTCGTAAGTTTAACCGCCCGAGGGTAAATCTGCGAGTATTTATTGTTTATAAATGGAATTTATTTGAATTAGTGAGGTTTTTTTACGGTTAAAATCGTCACACAATTAGCTATTGCTGGTACTGAAAAAAGGAGAAATATGAGCAATGTAACGATTTACCATAATCCTGCTTGCGGCACTTCACGCAACACACTGGCAATGATACGTGCCAGTGGAGTAGAGCCAGAAGTGATTGAATATCTTAAAACCCCGCCTAGCCGCGAGCGCTTGCTGGAATTAATTACCCTGATGGGATGTGCTGTGCGCGACATTCTGCGTGAAAAAGGCACCCCTTATCTGGAGTTGGGTTTAGATAATTTGAGTTTATCTGATGAGACTTTGATAGACGCAATCATGCAGCATCCTGTGTTGATTAACCGCCCGATAGTGGTAACGGCTAAAGGTGTTAAATTATGTCGTCCTTCAGAGCTTGTGCTGACCACTCTTGAGAACCCAGATATCGGTACTTTTGTTAAAGAAGACGGAGAAGTTGTTAAGTGATGATGTGGTAAAGCTTTGTGCCCAGCAACCCAGTTAAGTACTTGTTGTATAATGCTGTGTTTTAGTCATGAAGTTTAGTCGTTATGGAAGCGGAGCAACTCAATATCATCGCCAATCGCCTGAGCGATTTAGGCGAGCGCAACAATGCCCTTCGGGGGTATCTTTGACTTTGAAAGCAAAAGTCAACGTCTGGAAGAAGTTAACGGTTTATTAGAAGACCCGAAAATTTGGGATGACAACGCTAAAAGTCAGAAACTTGGCAAAGAAAAGCGTGAACTCGAACTGGTTGTTAATACTCTGATAGGGCTTGAGAGCGGCCTTAAGGATGCGCAAGAGCTGTTTGAAATGGCGCGTGAAGAAAATGATGATGACACTTTATTAAGTGTCGCAGCGGATTCCCAAGCACTGGAAAAACAGATTTCAGAAATGGAATTCCGGCGCATGTTTTCACAACCGATGGACCCAAATAATTGCTTTATTGAATTCCAATCCGGTAGTGGCGGCACTGAGGCACAGGACTGGGCGAATATGCTGCTGCGTATGTACTTGCGTTACTGTGAGCGCAAAGGGTTTAAAGTTGAGGTGCTGGAAGAGTCTGAAGGTGATGTGGCCGGTATTAAAGGCGCATCCATCAAAGTGACCGGTGATTATGCTTATGGTACTTTGCGCACAGAAAATGGTGTGCATAGACTGGTGCGCAAGTCACCATTTGACTCCAATGCCAAACGCCATACCAGCTTTGCCAGTGTGCAGATTTTCCCGGAAGTGGATGATTCGATTCAGATCGACATCAATCCTGCCGATTTGCGTATTGATACCTATCGTGCCAGCGGTGCCGGCGGTCAGCATATTAACAAGACGGATTCGGCCGTGCGTATTACGCATATTCCAACCGGCGTGGTAGTGCAATGCCAGAACGATCGTTCACAGCATCGTAACAAAGATGAAGCGATGAGTATGTTGCGTGGCGCACTGTATAACCTGGAGCTGAATAAGCGCAATCAGGAGAAGCAGGCGCTGGAAGATGCTAAAACCGATATCGGCTGGGGGCATCAGATTCGCTCTTATGTGCTCGATCAGTCACGCATCAAGGATTTGCGAACCGGCGTAGAGATTGGCAATACACAAGGTGTGCTGGATGGCGACCTTGACCCATTTATTACAGAAAGTTTGAAGCAGGGAGTATGAGTGTGAGCAATACAGAAAATAATCAGCAGAATACAGAAGTCGTTCATCAGGACGAGAATCACGTTATTGCCGAGCGCCGTGAAAAGTTAAAAGCTATCCGAGAGACAGCCAAGGCAAGTGGCGGCGCTGCTTTCCCTAATGATTTCAAGCCAGAGCATAAAGCCTCAGAACTACATGCTGAATTTGGTGGCTTTGATAACGAAGTGCTCGACCCGAAAGCCGTTCGCGTGAGCATCGCTGGCCGTATGATGCTGAAACGCGTCATGGGTAAAGCCAGCTTTGCTACTGTGCAAGACAGTACAGGCCGCATTCAGTTATTTATCTCAAAAGATAATCTGACCTCTGCTGACAGCGAGGCTAGTTACGATGCGTTCAAGCATTGGGATTTAGGTGATATTGTTGCCGCAGAAGGTGTGTTGTTTAAAACCAAAACGGGTGAGCTTTCAATTAAAGTATCTGCATTGCGCCTGCTGACCAAATCACTGCGTCCGCTGCCGGAAAAATTTCATGGTCTGCAAGATCAGGAAGTCAAATACCGTCAGCGCTATGTCGATTTAATCGTGTCTGAAGAAACACGTGCGACTTTTGTCGCACGCAGTAAAGTGGTATCTGCAATCCGCAGCTTTATGATCGACAACCAGTTTCTAGAAGTGGAAACACCAATGCTGCACCCGATCCCGGGCGGTGCATCGGCTAAACCTTTCATTACGCATCACAACGCGCTTGATATGCAGATGTTTATGCGTATTGCGCCTGAGTTATATTTGAAGCGCTTGGTGGTTGGCGGTTTTGATCGTGTGTTTGAAGTCAACCGTAACTTCCGTAACGAAGGTTTAAGTGTACGCCATAACCCTGAATTCACGATGATGGAATTCTACGCAGCTTACACTGATTACTTATGGCTCATGGATTTCACTGAGCGCTGTATCCGTGCTGCAGCAATTGCTGCAACAGGTTCTGCCGTGCTGCAATACCAAGGCCGTGAGCTGGATTTGAGCAAGCCGTTTGAACGCTTGACGATTGTTGGCGCGATTCAGAAATACGCACCGCAATACACGCTGGAACAACTGCATGATGCAGCCTTCCTGCGTGCCGAAATATTGAAATTTGGCACCAAGCCTTTTGATCATGCAGGATTAGGCGCATTGCAATTGGCATTGTTTGAAGAAACAGCTGAATCACAATTGTGGAACCCGACCTATATTATTGATTACCCGGTAGAGGTTTCACCTTTAGCGCGTGCATCTGATGCTAACCCGGAAATTACCGAGCGTTTTGAGCTGTTTGTGACCGGCCGTGAAATTGCCAATGGTTTCAGTGAGTTGAATGATGCTGAAGATCAGGCTGCACGCTTCCATGCGCAAATGAAGGCAAAAGAAGCGGGTGATCAGGAAGCAATGTACTATGATGCTGACTTTATCCGGGCACTCGAATACGGCATGCCTCCGACTGGTGGTTGTGGTATTGGTATTGACCGTCTGGTCATGATGATCACGGATAGCCCAAGTATTCGTGATGTAATTCTGTTCCCGCATATGCGTGCTGAAGCTTAACTACATAGTGCTTAATTAGCAGTCAAATTTAATAAAGCCCTCAAGTGGAAACTTGAGGGCTTTATTGTTTATTCTGATGTTAATGCATTGTAGTTACTACATTCGTTGCTCAATAAATAAAGAATTACCGATTATTTTTTTTGCTTGTTTTTTTGCAATTGCAGCGGCACTTGAAACCTCGTGCGGTGATTCAAACTGCTCAGGCCCTGCGATGACAGCGCCGATAGAGATGCTCATGAGTGGTTGAAACGTGCGGTTACCTAGACGATCTTCTACTTCCATACCACCGCGTTCTCGTTCTTCTGCGCTATAGAACCATTTGGCAACCTCGGCAAAGCGCGCAAGAATCGTTTCGCAACGCTGTTTCCAGTTTTGGCTTTGAAATAGCACAATAAAATCATCGCCACCAATATGACCGATAAAATCAAACTCTTTGCAGCAATGCTCTGTTAATAGCGTTCCTATTAATTGGATAACGTCATCGCCTTTTTTATAACCGTGCATGTCATTGAATGGTTTAAAAAAATCCAGATCAAAATAACACGCCGTGAATGCTGTTTTTGTACTCAAAAGCCCATCAATATGTTCATTGATAGGCACATTGCCTGGTAGCAGTGTTAACGGGTTGGCGTAACGGGCTGCGCTAATCTGCATTTGTGTAAACTGGCGTAGCAAGTCGTGTCCGCTACCCATGCCAGCATAGGTTCCGTTTTCTGTCACGATAAAACCGATGGATAGATACTGCGGGTCACTCTGCAGCATGAGGTCGCTCAAGTCATGCAAACTGACTGATTTTTCTACGATGACCGGCCTGCCATCCATCACTATTTCGCAGGCGCTTTTGCCATATAGCTCTCTATAGTATTGTTTAGAGAACTGACTGGTGATGTGATAGCGGCTGATGATGCCAACAGGAATGCCATTTTTAACGACAGGAATTGAATTGATTTCAGCATGAAGTTCAAACAGGTGAAGCACGGCATCGTTGGATAACTCCGGCGCAACGTATGGCGACTGTTTCATTAAACTTTCAACGGTGGTGAGCTGGTTGAATTGTTGTTTGTTAACGTATTTTGCGCCCAAAGTTTGTTTAATACGAGCTGGAATAGTCTTGGCCGGATGGTTCTGCGGGCGGGTAATATGGTAGCCCTGACCCAGCGCAATACCGATGTCACGGATAGCGATGAGTTCCTCTTCAGTTTCTATACCTTCTGCCACAATACGCGCACCAGATTTGTTGGCTATTTCCTGAATTGAGCGTACAAACTGCAGCTTTAACGGGTCATGATTGATACCCTGAATGAAGTGCTGATCTATCTTTACATAGTCTGGGCGCAGTTCAGACCACATGCGCAGGCTGGAGAAGCCTTCCCCCAAATCATCGATTGCAATTTCAAACCCCATTGCACGATAGTAGTAACAGGCTTCACGCAGCAGCCGGTAATCATTGCTAGGGGTGTTTTCTGTGAGTTCAATTACAACTTGCTGTGGCGTCAGGCCAATCTCATCGATATATTTTAGTGTTTCTCCGCCTCGGGAGTATTTGCTTAAAAATACATCGGGACTCACATTCAGAAAAACCTTACCCACACCGTTAAGATCATAAAACGATTGAAGTACTTCGTGTCTTGCCAGGTATTCAAGTTCAGCTACCAGGCCGTAATGACGCGCAGTATTGAATAACTTGATGGGTGAATGTAATGGACTGTCTGCAGGACCTCTGATGAGACCTTCATGACCAATGATTTTAGCGGTTTTTATATCAATGATTGGTTGAAACACCGCACTTAAACGCTTGTTGCTAATGATGTCATGTAGCTTTTTTTCTATGTCATCAGCGGTATTTTCCTGATATTTATTACTATTGAGGAAAACAATATTAGTGCTCATATTCAGGTCAATTTGTAATTATTTATGGCGATGATATTTAAATAGTGTGACAGTTATATGATTGTGCTTGCTTAAGAGTAATCTTGTTATTTTTATGCTGCCTGAGTTGAATTACCTTAAATTTAAAGATGGCAGGTAGATAAAAGTTTGTTGCAAAAATACAACATAGATGACGTTTTTTTTACCAAATAATTATCTGTCATCAAAATGTCACACAATCGCCGCAAAATCCCTCCTGTTGAAAAACGCAGTAAACATTTCTTAAAACAAGAGGGATTCTAAATGAATTACAAATTAAGTAGTTTGGTAGCCGCAGCAGTAGCAGGCTCATTTATGTTGGGTTTTGGTGCTAACGCAGTGGCCGACTCAACTGACGATATTGTGAATGCATTAATTGCTAAAGGTGTGTTAACAGAAGAAGAAGGCGCGCTTCTGCAAAAAGGCCGTGCAGGTGAAAAAGAAGCTGCTGAGAAGAAAAAAGCTAGTTCAGTTTCTGCTAAATATAAAGATGGCATCGTT
>Ga0208125_100147_pt1 | contig 65265 bp, 57 predicted proteins | sample LakWasM128_HOW14_2_FD_183938 | JGI IMG/M metagenome (GOLD analysis project Ga0208125, IMG submission 183938) | Freshwater sediment methanotrophic microbial communities from Lake Washington under simulated oxygen tension - Sediment Metagenome... | ecosystem: Environmental > Aquatic > Freshwater >...
CTCGCCCACCGCCGCGCCGCCATTCAGCAGCTGCGAGAGATGCGCGGGCGCGCCTGCATAGCGGGCCACGGCCTTCTCGAACAGGGCCTGCGTGGCAAGTGCCGTCAGCGGCGTCTTTTCGGACGGTTTCCAGATGCAGGTATCGCCGCAGACCAGGGCCAGGGCCGAGTTCCAGGCCCACACGGCCACCGGGAAGTTGAAGGCCGAGATGATGCCCACCACGCCCAGCGGCAGGTACTGCTCCATCATGCGGTGGCCGGGGCGCTCGCTGGCGATCGTCAGGCCATGCAGCTGGCGGCTCAGACCGACGGCGAAGTCGCAGATGTCGATCATTTCCTGCACCTCACCCTCGCCTTCGCTGGTGACCTTGCCGGCCTCCAGCGAGACCAGGCGGGCCAGGTCGGCCTTGTGGGCGCGCAGCTCTTCGCCGAACAGGCGCACCAGCTCGCCGCGCTTGGGCGCCGGCACGTTGCGCCATTGCAGGAAGGCCGCATGGGCGCGCGCCACGGCGGCGCGCATGTCCTCGGCCGAGGCCTCGTGCACGGCGCCGAGGGCGGCGCCGTCGATGGGCGAGCGCACCTGCAGCGTGCCGCCGGTATAGGCCGAGGAGGGAACGCCCAGGGCGTTCAGGAGATCAGTGGTGTGCGTGTTCATGCCGGGATTCTCGCTCTCTCAGCTCAACCGATGGACTCGACCTGGCGCGATTGCTGATAGGCCTTGCCGAACTCGTTGGCCAGGAACTCGGGCAGCGAGACCTGCTCCTGCGCCACGAAGCCGGACTGCGGCAGCTTGCCCTGGCGGAACAGATCGACCGCGGCGCACATCCCGGCGGCGGTGGTGATCTGGATGGCCGAGAGCGGGCGGGCGCCGTCGCGTTCGGCAAAGATCTTGCGGGCGAACACCTCCTGCACCAGGCGGCCGTTCTTCATGCCCGAGACGGTCACGAACACCAGCACCACGTCCTGCATGGTGGCGGGCATGCTCTTGCGCATGATGTCCTTGAGCAGCTCCTGGTCGTTCTTGAGCATCAGGTCGCCCAGCAGGAACTGCATCAGGTCGCGGTGGCCGGGGTAGCGCACCGTCTTGTAGTCGAGGTTCTTGACCTTGCCTTCCAGGGTCTCGCACAGGGTGCCCAGGCCGCCCGAGGTGTTGAAGGCCTCGTACTCGGTGCCGTCCAGCGAGAAATGCTCCAGGCCTTCCAGCGGCAGCGCGTCGATCTTCTCGCCGTCGTGGATGCATTCGCAGGGGTGGCAGTACTCGTTGATGAGGCCGTCCACGCTCCAGGTCAGGTTGTACTTGAGCGCATTGGTGGGGAAGGCGGGCAGCGCGCCGACGCGCATCTTCACGTCGTTGAGGCTGTCGAAGCTCTTCGCCAGGTGGGCGGCGACGATGCCGATGAAGCCGGGCGCCAGACCGCATTGCGGCATGAAGGCGGTCTTGGCGCCCTCGGCAATGCGCATGATTTCCTTGGTGGCGGCCACGTCTTCGGTGAGGTCGAAGTAATGGCAGCCGGCCTCCAGCGCCATATGGGCGGCGGGAATCGCGAGTTGGTAGGGCAGCGCATTCACGATGGCGGCAAAGCCGCGCACCAGCGCCGCCGAGCCGGGGCCCACGTTCTCGATCGTCTGAACCTTGATGCCCTCGGCCGCCAGCGGCTGCAGCGAAGCGGCGTTCTTGTCGAACACCGTGACGTCGTAGTGCCCCGAACCATGCAGCAGACGTGCGATGGTTTCACCGATATGGCCTGCGCCCAGCAATGCGATCTTCATTTCTTGATGCTCCACAAATGGATTGGATGAGCCGCAGTCTAGGAAGGCAGGCAGACGAATGAAAGCGCGAGTTCGTCGAAACTCCTTGTTGTTTTGACGATTCGTCGGACAATCCTGCCGATTGGCATCAAACAAGGGTTATCCATGAGCACCCCCAAGGACCAGGTCGACCGCCAGCTGATCGCCCTGCTGCAGGCGAACGCGCGCGAGAGCACGGCCAACCTCGCACGCAAACTGGGCGTGGCGCGCACCACCGTGGTGGCCAGGCTAGCCAGGCTGGAGGCGGAGGCGGTGATCGTGGGCTACACGGCGCGCCTGGGCAGCGAGGCCATGGACCGCGGCGTCCAGGCCTATGTGGGCATCAGCCTCAGCCCCAAGGCGCAGCGCGAGGTGATCAAGAAGCTCTCGCGCCTGCCCGAGCTGCGCCAGCTCGCCTCGGTGAGCGGCGAGTTCGATTACATGGCGCTGCTGCGCGCCGAGACCACCATGCGGCTGGATGCGCTGCTGGACGAGATCGGCGAGATGGAGGGGGTGATCAAGACCACCACCTCGGTGGTGCTGGCGCTGCGCGTCGACCGTTCGGCCTGAAACAAAGTGTCCGGGCTGTCAGCCTGGCACGCCACTTGCTCGTTGAGTGCGTATCTCGCAAAGGAGTGCACCATGAAGCAACAGCATCTGATGGTCGGCCGTGGCCAGAAGTTCATCACCGCGATGAAGGCCCTGGTCCTGGTGGCCGCCGTCTGGGGCGTGATGTATCCCGCCCTGCTCTGGAGCCTCGAGCGTGCGCTCGCGCCGCTCTGATTGATCAATCAGCAAGGGAGGCTTTATGAGCACCCTCACCATGCACCCGCCCTCGGCCTTCTGGCGCATCGTCAGGGCCCTGCTGCTCTGGGCCGTGCTGTTCCCGCTGCTGCTGTGGCTGGGCTTTGCCCTGCTGAGCGAGCTGGAGGGCGATGTGCGCGAGGCGCAGCTGGCGCCCGCGCCCCACACCGCCCTGGCCATGGCTTAGGCCACGGCTTACGCCTGAGCCAGGCCGAAGGGATCGTCCACCGAATGGGCCGGCTGGCTGAACCAGCGCGGGCCCTCGGCCGTCATATAGACATGGTCCTCATGGCGCACGCCGAACTCGCCCGGGCAGACGATCATCGGTTCGTTGCTGAAGCACATGCCGGGCTCCAGCAGCGTCTGGTCGTTGTCCACCAGATAGGGCCACTCGTGGATGTCCAGGCCGCAGCCGTGGCCGGTGCGGTGCGGCAGGCCGGGTAGCGCATAGCCAGGCCCCAGGCCGGCGGCCTGCAGCACGCGGCGCGCGGCGCGGTCCACCTCGCAGCAGGGCGTGCCCAGCTGTGCCGCCGCGAAGGCCGCCGCCTGCGCCGCCTGCTCCAGATTCCAGATCTCGCGCTGGCGTGCGCTCGGCGCGCCGAACACATAGCTGCGCGTGATGTCGGACATATAGCCATGCACCAGGCAGCCGGTGTCGATCAGCACCATGTCGCCGTCCTGCAGGATCTGCGGCTCCTTCACGCCATGCGGGAAGGCGCTGGCGCCACCAAACAACACGATGCAGAAGTAGGAGCCGCTCGCGCCGACGCGCTTGTGCGCCTGGGCGATGAAGGCCTCCACCTCCACGGTGCTGATGCCGGGGCGCAGCATGCTGGCGGCCGCGCGGTGCACCGCCATCGTCATGTCATGCGCGCGCTGCATCAGCGCCAGCTCGTGGGCGGACTTGCGCATGCGGCCATGCGCCGTCACCGGCTTGGCGTTCAGCCACTGGTGGCCCGAAGCCTGTTGCTGCAGGCCGTCGACCACGAAGAAGGGGCAGTCCTCGCTCAGGCCGACCTTGGCGCCGTTCGCCACGCCCAGGCCCTGCAGCACCCGGACCAGCAGCGCATAGGGGCTCTCGTGCTCGTGCCACAGATGCAGCGCGCCCGGCACCTGCATGTATTCGCGCAGCGTGCCCTCCTCGAAGGCCGGCGCCAGGTACTGCGGCTCGCCCTCGGCCGGGATGATGGCGCCCACCAGGCGCTCGCTGGGGTACCAGATGGTGCCGGTGAAGTAGCGCAGATTGGTGCCGGCATGCACATAGATGGCCGACCAGCCGAGCTCGCGCATGCGCGCCTGCGCCCTGGCCACGCGCTCGCGGTATTCCTCCAGGGCGATGGGCTGCGCGCCGGCCATCATGTTGCCCAGGCCCATCAGGGCCTCTTCGGCGCTCTTGCCGCCCACACCCAGGGTCATGTCCTGCTCCTTGAATAGATATATTTAGAGAATACATCATTCACGAAAGCCCGCGCGGCGCAAGCCGCGAAGTTCGCGCACAAATCTCGCGTACAAAGGCGCCCTACAAGGAGAGCTTCTCAATATGGCTTATCTGATTCTCGGACTGCTGCTGTTCCTGGGCGTGCACTCGCTGCGCATCGTGGCCGAAGACTGGCGCAACAGCACGCGCGCGCGTCTCGGCGAGCAACCTTACAAGGGCCTCTACAGCCTGGTCTCGATCGCCGGCTTCGCGCTGCTGATCTGGGGCTATGGCCAGGCCCGCCTCGCGCCGCAGCCGCTATGGGCCACGCCCAAGGGCATGGCGCATCTGGCCGCCCTCCTGACCCTGATCGCCTTCGTGCTGCTGGCGGCCGCCTATGTGCCGCGCAACCATCTGAAGGCGCGACTGCGCCACCCCATGGTGCTGGGCATCAAGACCTGGGCGCTGGCACATCTGCTGGCCAACAACACCCTGGCCGATGTGCTGCTGTTCGGCAGCTTCTTGATCTGGGCCGCCTTGAGCTTCCGCGCCGCGCGTCAGCGCGATCGCGCCAATCCGCCCGCCCCCATCCAGGCCACCGCCGCCGGCACGCTGCTGACGCTGGCGATCGGTAGCACCGCCTGGGCCGGCTTTGCCTTCTGGGCGCATGGCGCGTGGATTGGCGTGCGCCCCTTCGGCTGAACGCTGAAGGTCCATGCTCAAGCCCCTGCGCGCCAGCTGGCGCAAGCTCGTCGTGGGTCATGCTGAGGCGGGCGGCCCCTGCGCCGCCATCACGGCGCATCAACTGCTGCGCCCCGAGGGCCCGCGCAACTACCGGCTCGCGCGGCCCACCCGGCCGGCCGGCGCGCCGCGCCCGCTGGTGATCCTGCTGCATGGTTTCGGCGCCTCGGGTGCGCAGCTGTTGGGCCAGGGCTTCCCACCCTCGCCGCTCTCGCAATGGTTGGAAATCGCCGAGCGCGAGCAGCTGCTGCTGGCTGCCCCCGATGGCACGGGGCATAGCTGGAACGATGCCTTCGCCGATGCCCGCGCGAATGCCCGGACCGACGACTGCGGCTTCATCAGCGCACTCATCGACGAGCTGATCGTCAGCCAGGGCGCCGACCCGTCGCGGGTCTACGTGATGGGTGTTTCCAAGGGCGGCATGCTGAGCCTGCGCCTGGCGGCCGAGCTGGGCCACAGGCTGGCGGCCGTGGCCCCGGTGCTGGCTTCCATGCCGCGCCACAGCCGCATCCCGCTGCCCAGCCGCCCCCTGCCCGTCTTGATGGTCGCCAGCAGCAGCGATCCTCTGGTGCGCTATGACGGCGGCAGCTTCCGCAAGAACCGGCGCCAGGCCGGCGAGATGCTGGGGGTGGAGGCCACGCTGGCGATCTGGCGCGAGCTGGCCGGGCTGGGCGATGAACCGCATCGCGAGACGCTCGCGCAGCGCCATGCCTGCAGCCGCGTCACCCGCATGATTTGGGGCGACGACCCGGCCGGCTTGCAGGTCGGCCTGTTCCGCATCGACGGCGGCGGCCATGCCGAGCCCAGCCCATCGCGGCGCTACCCGCGCTGGATCAACTGGCTCACCGGCGCGCAGAACGCCGATTTCGAGACCGCCGAGGCGGGCTGGGCCTTCTTCAAGGACAAGCGGCGCGCCGCCTAAGCGGCGGCCAAGGCCGCTTCAGATCAGCCCGCGCGTCTGCGCCATCAGGCGCGTCAGGCCCAGCATCGCATCGGTATAGGGCGTGGCGATGCCGCAATGCTGGCCGATCTCGCGCACCGAGGCCACCAGGGCATTGAGCTCCAGCGTGCGGCCGGCCTCGGCGTCCTGCAGCATCGAGGTCTTGAAGGCCCCCAGCTTGCGCGTCACCTCGTGGCGCTGCTCGGGCGTCTGGCCCACCGCGCAGCCGATGTGCTCGCCAATCGCGGCAGCCTCGCGCATCACCGCGGTGACGAAACCGCGCACCAGCTCGTCATCCAGGATGCGATCGCAGGTGGCCCCGGTCAGCGCCGAGATCGGGTTCATGGTCATATTGCCCCAAAGCTTGAACCAGATGTCCTTCTGGATGCGCTCGGAGACCGTGGCGTTGAAACCGGCCCGCGTCAGCAGCTCGGCCAGCGCGGTGATATGCGGCGGGCGGCCGCCGGCCGGGTCGCCGATGATCAGGCCCATGCCCATCGCATGCCTGACCAGGCCGGGCTCGGGCGTCGAGCAGCTGGCGTGCACCACGCTGCCGATCACGCGCTCGGCCGGAATCGCCTGGGCGATCAGGCCGCCCGGGTCCACCGACTGCAGCTGCAGCCCCTGGCAAGGGCCCTCGAAGCCCTTGAAGAACCACCAGGGCACGCCGTTCATCGCCACCAGCACGCGCGTCTCGGGGCCCATCAGGGCACGCACCAGCGGCGCCACGGCGGCCAGCGCCGGGCCCTTCACGGCCAGCACGACGAGGTCCTGCGGGCCCAGGTCGGCGGGCAGATCGCTGGCGCGTATCGGCACCGTGATGAGCTGGCCACCGCTGTCCATGCGCAGGCCATGCTCGCGCAGGGCCGCCAAGGTGGCGCCGCGCGCCAGCGCGCTGAGCTCCACCTCCGCGCCCAGCCGGTGTCCGACATGGGCCGCGAACCAGCCCCCGATGGCGCCCGCGCCGACGATGCAAGTCTTCATGTGCTGCTCTATCTAGCTGCTTCGTGATGCCGGAAGTCTAGGCCCTGTGGCGAGCCGGCACAGGGCCGGGGCAAAGCGGCCGGCCGCGCGCGCCACAGCTGCTATGGTTTGGGCCCTATGGCTTTTTCGTCCACCGACACGCGCCGCCTCTGGGGCCTCTACGCCGGCCTGGTGCTGGCCATCGGCCTGCTGCTCAGCGTGGCCGAGCTGCAGCATTACCTGGCGCGCGGCGGCAGCCACCCCTGGGAGCCCTTTCTCTGGGAGCTGAGCTCGGTGCTCTGCGGCGGCTTGCTGGGGGTGGCCGTCTACCGCTGGCATGTGGCCGGCCTGGCGCTGCACTCGCGCTGGCGGCAGCTGGGGCGTCACTTGCTGGGGGCCGCGGCCTACATCCTGGCCCATGTGTCCGGCATGTTCGCGATCCGTTTCGGGGTCTATGCCTTGATGCAAGTGGACTACTACACCGACAGCCCCGCCCAGGTGCTGGCCTACGAGGCCGGCAAGGACCTGGTGTCCTACGGCTTCGCGGTGGCCGTCTGCCATGGCCTTTACCTCAGCCTGCAGGCGCAGCGCCTGCGCGGCGAACTGGCCGAGGCGCGGCTGGCGCGCCTGGCCGAGCAGGTGCAGCCGCACTTCCTCTTCAACAGCCTGAACCTGATCTCGGCCACCATGTACGAGGACGTCGCCAAGGCCGACCGCCTGCTGTGCCAGCTCAGCGAGCTGCTGCGCCAGACCCTCAAGGCCCAGCAGGCCGGCTGGCACAGCCTGGACGAGGAGCTGCGCCTGGTGCAGCCCTTTCTGGATCTGATGCAGGCACGCTTTGGCGGCCGGCTGCGCGTGCGCGTCGAGGCCAGCGCGGCGGCGCGCGCCTGCCAGCTGCCGGCCCTGCTGCTGATCTCTCCGGTGGAGAACGCCGTCAAGCACGATGTGGCGGCCAGTTCGGCCGAGGTCGAGTTGCTGGTGGCCGCGCAGCTGCAGGGTCAGCTCTTGCTGATACGGGTGGAGAACAGCGGCATCGCGCCGCAGCGCACCGAGCGCGAGGGCGCCTTCGGCCTGGCCAATCTGCGTGAACGCGTGCTGGCCAGCTTCGGCAGCGGCGCCGAGGTGCTGCTGGCGCCGCGCGCCGGCGGCGGGGCGGTGCTGAGCCTCAGCCTGCCACTGACGGGGCGGCTCGCATGAGGTTGCTGATCGTCGACGACGAACCGCCGGCGCTGGCCAAGCTGCGCCACCTGCTGCAGCGCGATGCCGGCATCAGCTGGCTGGGCGAGGCCGGCGATGCCGCGCAGGCGCTGCGGATGCTGGCCGAGCAGCCGGTGGACGCGGTGTTGCTGGACATCCAGATGCCCGGCCAGAGCGGGCTGGAGCTGGCCCTGCAACTGCCGCCCGGCGTGGTCTGCGCCTTCTCCACCGCCTATGACGAATACGCCGTGCAGGCCTTCGAGCTCAACGCGGTGGACTACCTGCTCAAGCCCTACACGCCCGAGCGGCTGGCGGAATGCCTGCGCCGCCTGCGCGCGCGCCTGGGCCAGCGCCAGCAGGCGCGCGGCTCGCTGCTGAGCGCCCTGCAGCAGCTGCAACCGGTGGCCGCGCATTGGCTGGTGGAGAACAGGCGCGGCACCCTGGTGAAGCTGCCGATGAGCGAGCTGCAATGGGTGGCGGCGGCCGACAACTACATCGAGCTGCACGCGCCGCCCGAGTGCTTCCTGGAGCGCCGCAGCCTCGCCGACTTCCTCTCCCACCCGGCAGCCCAGGGCCTGTTCGTGCGCGTGCACCGCAGCCATGCGGTGAACGCCGCCCACATCAGGGCGATCGCCCCGCTGCCGCATGGCGAGGCGCAGCTGACGCTCAGCTGCGGCGCACAGCTGCGCGTCTCGCGCAGCTACCGCAGCCAGCTCGCCCCAGCCGGCTAGCAACTCGCCACAGCCCGCTTGTGCCGGCGCCGCCCCGCCGCGATGCTAGCGCCCATGAACAGCCACCCCCTGCCCCAAGGCCGCCAGTACTTCCTCGACTGGCTGCGCATCCTCGCCTTTGCCCTGCTGGTGCCCTATCACGTGGGCATGTACTACGTCAGCTGGGGCTGGCATGTGAAGAGCGCCACCCTCTATCCCGGCCTGGAGCCCTTCATGATGCTCAGCTCGCCCTGGCGCCTGGGCCTGCTGTTCCTGATTGCCGGCGCGGCCAGCCAGGGCCTGATGCAGCGTGGCGCGGGCTTTGTGCGCTCGCGCAGCAAGCGCCTGCTCTGGCCGCTGCTGTTCGGCATGCTGGTGATCGTGCCGCCGCAGGCCTATTTCGAAGTTGTCACCAAAGTCCAGTACGGTGGCAGCTACCTCGACTTCATGCAGCGCTATCTGCAGGCCTATCACGGCTTCTGTGACAAGGAGGGCTGCCTGACCCTGCCGACCTGGAACCACCTCTGGTTCCTGCCCTATCTCTGGGTCTACAGCCTGCTGGGCTATGCCCTGCTCAAGACCTGGCCCCGCCTCAGCGCCGCCGCCGGCCACTGGCTGGCCCGCCCTGGCGGCGCCTGGCGCCTGCTCGGCCTGCTGGCCCTGCCGCTGATGCTGGCCCGCAGCCTGGTGGGCCTGTTCCCTTCGACCCACAACCTCACATGGGACTGGTACAACCACGCGCAATACGGCTGGCTGTTCCTGCTGGGCCTGCTGGCGGCGCGCAGCGAGCTCTGGGAGCTGGCACGCCGCCACCGCAACCTGGCCCTGGGCCTGGCCGCCGCGTCCTGGACGCTGGTGCAGCTCTACTTCCAGCACTATCAAGACCTGGCCCCGCCCGACGCGCTGCGCTGGGCCCAGCGCGGCCTCTATGGCGCCATGCAGTGGTGGTGCCTGGTGGCGATCTGCGGCTTTGCCAAGCAGCATCTCGACCATGACCACGCCTGGCGTGCCCCGCTCAACAGCGCCATCTTCTGCGTCTACATCCTGCACCAGACCCTGATCGTGCTGCTTACCCGCGCCCTGCTGCCGCTGCGGCTGCCGGCCGGCGTGGAAGGGCCGCTGCTGATCCTGCTGACCCTGGCCTTGAGCGTGCTGGGCTATCTGCTGGTGCGGCGCGTGCCGGTGCTGAACCTGCTGATGGGCGTGCCGGGCGGCAAGACCCCGGGCCAGCAGCGGCCGGGCCGGGCAAGCACAATGGCGCCATCCTCCGCACCGATGAGCAGCCGATGAAATACCTTCACACCATGGTCCGCGTGGCCGATCTGGACCAGAGCCTGGCCTTCTACCGCGACGCCCTGGGCCTCGAAGAGGTGCGCCGCAGCGAGCATGCCGCCGGCCGCTTCACCCTGGTCTACCTGGCCGCCCCGGGCGACCACGATGCACAGGTTGAGCTGACCTACAACTGGGACAGCGAAGACTATGGCGGCGCACGCAACTTCGGCCATATCGCCTATGCGGTGGACGATATCTACGCGAGCTGCCGGCGCCTGATGGAGCATGGCGTGACCATCGTGCGGCCGCCGCGCGATGGCAGCATGGCTTTTGTGCGCTCGCCCGACAACATCTCGATCGAGCTGCTGCAGGCCGGCCCCGCACTGGCGCCGGCCGAGCCCTGGACCAGCATGCCCAATATCGGCGGCTGGTGAGCTAGCTGCGCGCCGACCACAGCGCATCCCAATGCGCCGCCGGCATGGGGCGGCCAAGCAGATAGCCCTGCAGCATGTCGCAGCCATGGCGGCGCAGAAACTCCTGCTGCGCCGCGGTCTCGACGCCCTCGCCCACCACGGCATAACCCAGGGTATGCGCCAGCGCCAGGGTGGCGGCGCAGATGGCGGCGCTATTGTCATTGGTCTCGAGGTCGTGCACGAAGCTGCGATCCAGCTTGAGCGTCTGGATGGGCAGCAGCTTCAGATAGGTCAGCGATGAGTAGCCCGTGCCGAAGTCGTCCAGCGCCAGGCGCAGGCCCAGCGCGCGCAGGGCACGCAGCCGTTCGATGGCCTCCTCGGGCTTGCTCATCGCGGCCGACTCGGTCACCTCCAGTTCCAGCGCCTCGCCCTCCAGGCCATGGCGCTGCAGGGCGGCGCGCACATGCTCCAGCAGCTTGTCCGAGCGCAGCTGCTGCACCGACACATTGACCGCCACGCATTGCGGCCCCTGGCCGCAGGCGCGCCAGGCCGCCAGCTGACGGCAGGCCTCGTCGATCACCCATTCGCCCAGCGACTCGATCAGGCCGGATTCCTCGGCGACGCCGATGAAGGCCAGCGGCGGCACCAGGCCGCGCACCGGATGGCGCCAGCGCAGCAAGGCCTCCATGCCGCACAAGCTGCCATCGGCCAGCCGATATTGGGGCTGGTAGTGCAGTTCGAACTGGCTGAGCTTCAGGGCATGGCGCAGATCGTGCTCCAGCTCCAGCCTCTCGGTGGCGCGCAAGGTCATCGCCGCGGTGAAGAACTGGTAGTTGTTGCGCCCCATCTCCTTGGCGTGATAGAGGGCCACATCGGCCTGCTTCATGAGTGCCTGGACGTCCTGGCCGTCGTCCGGAAACAGGCTCACGCCCAGGCTGGCGGTCACGTCCAGCACGCGCTCGGCCAGTTGGTAGGGCTGGCTCAGCAGCAGATGCAGCTTCTGCACCACCGGTACCGCATCCGCGCTGCGGCTCAAGCCGGTCAGGGCGATCACGAATTCATCCCCGCCCAGGCGCGCCACCACGTCGCTCTCGCGCAGGGTGGAGCTCAGGCGCCTGGCCACCTCGCTCAGCAGCAGGTCGCCGACCAGGTGGCCCAGCGTGTCGTTCACCAGCTTGAAGCGGTCGATGTCCAGAAAGACCGTCGCCACCGCCGTGGCGTCGCGCCTGGCCGTATGCAGCGCCTGCTCGAGCCGGTGTTCGAGGCTGTGGCGGTTGAACAGGCCGGTGAGCGCGTCGTGATGCGCGAGATAGTCGATGCGCGCCTCGGCTTCGCGGCGCTGGCTCATGTCGGTGTAGGAGGCGATGTAGTTGCGCACCCGCCCTTGCGGATCGCGCACCGCGGTGATGGCGGCCCATTTGGCGAACACGCTGCCGTTCTTGCGCTTGTCCCACAGCTCGCCCTGCCAGTAGCCCTGCTCGGCCAGCGCCTGCCACAGTTCCGCATAGTTCTCGCGTGGTGTCAGGCCGGAGGCAAACAGGCTGGGATTGCGGCCACGGATCTCGTCCAGCGTGTAGCCGCTGTCGCGCGTGAGCGCGGCATTGGCGGTGACGATGCGGTTGTCGGCGTCGGTGATCAGCAGCGCCTCGCCGCTGTGCTGGAACACGGTGGCATACAGGCGCAGCGCGTCCTCGGCCCGCTTGCGGTCGGAGATATCGCGCCAGGTACAGTAGATCGCCGCCTCGCCCTCCAGCTCGATGCGCGCCAGCGTCACCTCGGCGTCGAAGGGCGTGCCGTCGGCGCGCTGGTGCACCCAGTGGAAGCGGTGCAAGCCCTGCTCCACGGCGATCGCCATCATGCGCTCGGCCTTCTCGAAAGAGCCCTCGCCATCGGGCTGGTGGCTGGGCGAGAGCTGCGAGGGATGGGTGTTGAGCAGCTCATGGCGGCTGCGGTAGCCCAGCATCGCGACCGCCGCGTCGTTGCAGTCCACGAAGCGATTGCCCTCGATGATCCAGACCGGATCGGGCGAGGATTCGAACAGGCGCCGGAAGCGCGCATTGGCGCGCTCGCGCTCCGTCGTGTCGTGCAGGGATTCGAGCACCGCCAACAACTGCCCCGCCGGGTCCCGCACGGGGCTGGCGTCGATGGCCAGATAGCGCTCCATGCCGCGCAAGGGCATTTCCATCCAGCATTCGGCATGCACGCCGGGGCTGGGGCCGGGCAGCTCGCGATGGCGCGGAAACAGCCGCGCGATCTCGGCACTGCGCCCCTGCGCCAGCAGCTCCGCCAGGCAGGGCCGCGCCACGCCGAAGAAGGCTTGCCGATACGCGCCACCCATGGCCTGGGCGGCCGGCATACCGGTGAGGATCTCGCAGGCCCGGTTCCAGGCCAGCAGGCGCCCGTCGAGGCCCACCATGAAGGTGGGCACCACCCATTGCTCGACGATGTGGGTCGTCAGTTGCAGCAGGTCTGGCGCATCGATTCGATCTGGCATGACCGAGAGGCTGGCAATAGGGGGTGGCCGCGGCAATGAGGCCTCCACAAATGTAGCAGTGACCACACGCGGCGTGGCCGCACAGGCTCACGGCTTCACGCCACAATGGCGTACTGCTTGAGCCGGATCCAACCCCATGTGCCTGCCCTCTCCCCCGCGCCGCGCCATCGCCAGCCTCTTGCTGGCCCTGCCCCTGCTCTGCGCCGCCCAGGGCAAGCTGCTGCTGACCGGCGGCGTCTCCACCATCGAGGGCGCGGCCGGCGGCGGGCTCACGCCCTGGGCCGTCACCGGCAGCTATGCCAGCGCCGGCGAGGTGGGCGGCAGCGCCTACCTGACCCGCGTGAGCAGCCAGGACTACAGCCTGAACAGCTTCGGTGTGCTCGTGAGCCTGCATGACCGCGCCGAGTTCTCGCTGGCGCGCCAGGATTTCAACACCGGCCCCGCCGGCACCGCCCTGGGCCTGCCCGGCCTGCACCTGAAGCAGACGATGGCCGGCGCCAAGCTGCGCGTGGCCGGCGATGCGGTGCTGGACAGCGATCAATTGATGCCCCAGCTCGCCCTGGGTCTGCAAGCCAAGCGCCTGGATGCCGGCGGCCTGGAAGCCACGCTCAAGAGCCTGGGCGCCAAGACCCATGGCCTGGATCTCTATGTCAGTGCCACCAAGCTGCTGCTGGCGCAGAGCACGCTGGTGAACCTGACCCTGCGCGCCAGCAAGGCCAACCAGACCGGCCTGCTGGGCTTTGGTGGCGCCGCCAGTGCCAGCCTCAGCCTCTGCCCCGAGGTCTCGGTGGCCTATCTCATCAGCCGGCATCTGGCGCTGGGCGCCGAGTACCGCGTCAAGCCCGACAAGCTCAACCCCTCGGCCCTGGGCGCGGCGCTGAAGGAAGACGACTGGTGGGATGTGTTCGTGGCCTGGGCGCCGAACAAGCAGGTCTCGATCACCGCCGCCTATGTGGACCTGGGGTCCATCGTGCCCGGCATCGTGCCGCGGCGCCAGACCGGCGCCTACCTCTCGGCCCAACTGGCGTTCTGACGACCATGAAGCGTCACCTCAGCATCGCCGCCCTGGCCCTCTCCCTCCACTGCCTGCAGGCCGGCGCACAAGCCCCCAAGGACGAGCTCTACCAGGCGCTGGGCGGCAAGGCCGGCATCACGCGCCTGAACGCCGACTTCGTGCCGCGCCTGTTCAATGACGCGCGCATCAAGCACATCTTCAAGGATGCCAATCCCAACAACCTGGTCGAACAGCTCACCGACCAGATCTGCGCCGCCAGCGGCGGCCCCTGCAGGTACGAGGGCGGCGCGATGAGGGCCGTGCATGCGGACCTGGGCATCACGCACGCGCATTTCAACGCCCTGGTGGAGGATCTGCAGGCGGCGATGGATGCGGCCGGCATTCCCTTCGCCACGCAGAACCGCCTGCTGGCCCTGCTGGCGCCGATGCACCGCGACATCGTCACGCGCTGATCCGGGGCCTCACTCGCTGCCAAGCTCGCGCGCCTTGAGCGCGCTCATCAGGCCCAGCAGGGTCGAGAAGGCATTCGCGTCGGCGCCGCCACCCAGCTGGATCTGCGGCACCAGCGGCACCTTGGCGCTCTCGAAGGCCTCGGCCAGGCGCAGCATCACGGTCTGCATCAGCTGCTTGTCGGCGCCCTCGCCCTGCAGGGCATCCGATTTGGCCTGGATGGCCGCGCCCTCGGCCTCGCCCACGCTGCGGATCGCGGCGGCGCGGCCCTGGCCCTCGGCCTCCTGGCGGAAGCGGTCGGCCTGCGCCAGCGCCTCGATCTCCTGACGCTTTTTTTCCGCGGCCTTGACGCTGGCCGAGCCGTGGTTCTCCTTGATCGAGATGTCCACCAGCGAGGCGGTCAGCTCGGCCTGCTTCTCGGCGCGCTTCTCGGCCTCGTTGAGCTCGCGCTGCTTGTTGGCGGCGATCTCCTTTTGCGCAAAGGTCTCGACCTGCTCGCGCGCGATCTGGCGGTCGCGCAGCTGGGCCATGATGCTCTCGATCTTGTGGTCGCCCGCCTGCGGCTTGGGCGTGCCGATCAGCACCTCCTGGAACTCCAGCGAGTAGGCCAGGAAGCGCTCGCGCATATCGTGCGAGGCATTCGCCTGCAGCTCGCTGCGCGACTGGATCAGCTCGATGAAGGTGCGCGTCTGCGAGACGTTCTTGAAGTAGCTCGACACCATCGGGTCCAGGGTCTGCTCCACCAGCTGCTTCACGTTGCCGAAGCGCTGCACCACCATGGGCGCCTTGCGGTAGTCGATGTGCACCACCACCGAGAGCGGCAGCTGGGGCTCGAAGGCGTCCTTGGTGATGAGGGTGATCTCGCGCAGATTCGAGTCGAAGCTGGAGCCGCTCTCGCCCGATTGCCACATCAGCACGAAGTTGGTGGTGGGCACCAGCTCGATCTTGCCGGCATAGGTGTTGAAGGCGTACTTGCCAGGCATCAGCGGGTCGCGCCAGACGCCGCGGCAGCCGCCCTCCACCAGCTCGCCATGGCTGTACTCGCTGCCCGAGGTGTCCTCACCCTTGCGGCCGGTATAGGACACCACCACGCCCACAAAGCCCACCGGGATGATGGTCTTGGCGATGAACTCCACGGTGGCGAACAGGCGGTTGATGTAGTAGGTGCCCTCCACCAGCACACGCTCCTGGCGGCCGCGCCGGCCGCCGGCCTCCAGAAAGCGCTCGGGCTCCTGGAAGCTGTTGTGCGCGTCGCCCACATCGGGGGCCAGCAGCTCGTCGCGCGCCAGCGCCGGGCCGTCCTGCACGGTGACGATGGCGAGTTGGTCGCTCTCATGCGCGCCGCGGCTTTCCTTGATCACCACCGGGCTGAAGCCGGCGCGTTCGTCCAGCAGCTCGCGCATGCGCTCGTAATAGGCGCGCTCCTGCGCGTCCATGTTAAGCGCGTAGGTGCCCTCCTCGGTCATCACCACGAACAGGGCCGGGTTGATGATGTGGGTGCCCTCGCGCAGGATCTTGCGCTGCGGGCCCTTCTGGCCGCCCCCGGCGAGAAAGCCGCGCACGTCGAGGAAGTCGCTCACCTGCGCATTGCTGGCCAGGGTCTGGCCGGCGGGCAGGTCGATGCCGTCGCGCGCAAACACATAGCCCAGCTTGCCCTGGGTCACCGACACCATGGGGTGGATGTGCACACGGTATTGCAGCGGCGGAAAGAAGTGGAAGCCGCCGCGGCGCAGCGCCGGCTGGAAGCCGGCCTCGCCCTGCATGGCCAAGAGGCCGGCCTGCACCGAGCCGCGCAGGCTCCAGAGCTTTTCAACCACGCCGATGCGTTCGTTGGGGATGTAGCGCACCATGCCCAGGGCAAAGGCCAGCAGCGCCAGCGCGCCCAGGCCGGCCAGGCCAAGCAGGGTGTAGTAAAGCGGGCCGGAGCCCAGCCATTCGATGATGAACATGTATGTCCTCCTGATGCATTCACGTCGCCGGGCCTTGTGTATGGTCTGGCCCGGTGACGCGTTTGTCGCGCCGAGCGCATCAGGAAGGCATAAGGATCACATCGCTAGGTCTTGCCTCCATTGGCCACCGGCGCCAGCGAGCGCAGGTAGCTGATCAGCGCCGCCATGTCGGCATCGTTGATGTTCTTGTAGAAGGGATAGGCCATCGGCGGCTTGTAGGGCTGGCCCTGGCGGTCCACGCCCTCGCGTATCGCCCTGGCGATTTGCGCGTCGCTCCAGCTCTTGAGGCCGCTCTCATGCGAGGTCAGGTTGCGTGACACGCTGATGCCCCAGGGCCCCTTGAACTCCATGCCGCCGGCACCGACTCTGCCTGGCACCGGCATGCCGCGCTCGTCGCGCGCGGTGTGGCAGTCCATGCAATGGCCGATATTGGCCAGGTACTCGCCGTACTTGAGCTGCTCGCTCCTGGGCGGCGCCTGCACGCTCTGCAGCGGCGGGCCATAGTTGGGCGGCAGCGGCATCTTGTAGCTGGACTTGGGCACCGCATTGCGCACCGCCGGCTGCGCACGCAGATAGGCAATGACGGCGGCGAGGTCGGCATCCGAGAGATGGCGGTAGTACTCGATCGGCATCGGCGGGCCGATCAGGCGGCCGTCCGGGCGCATGCCCTCGCGTATCGCCTTGGCGAGCTGGGCATCGGTCCAGTTGCCGATGCCGGTGGCCTTGTCGGGCGTGATGTTGGCGGCATAGGCCATGAACACCGGCTCGTCGAAGGGCAGGCCACCCGAGAGTCCCTTCTCGAACAGCGGCTGGCCCTGCGGCCCGCGTGCGAGGTGGCAGTTGCCACAGGCGACGATGCCCTCCATCAGGTATTTGCCGCGCTCCAGCGCGGGCTGGGCCTGGGCGGCCAGGGTCAAGAGCGCGAGCGCGCTGAAGGTCATAGCTGGGCGCATGGGAACCTCCTGAGCCAACGCCGCACCTGGAAACAGGCGGCTGACGCGGATCAAGCGCGCATTGTCCGGCCGCGCCGGCCACGAGCAAGCGCCCGGCGTCGCTCTTGCAGGTGACGGGCGGGCGTGCGCCCCCATCCCTAATGCGTAGGGCCCGGATGCTTGTCCGGGTCAGGTTTTGCCCCCATGCTGCCGTGAGCGCCCGCGCGCCTCGAGCAAGACCGCACAGTTCCTCTCGACAAGGACCGCAGCCATGGCCAGCACCCCCACCCCGCCCCCCGCCACCATCGCCCTGCGCGTGGCCAGCGATGGCCTGACGCCCACCACCCTGGCCACCAGCCAGGTCAGGATCAGCGGCACGCCGCGGCGGGTGCGGCCGCTCAGCGCCTCGCGCGACGCCGGCCAGGCGGCCGGCACGCTGAACGTGCAGGCCGACGAGGTGGTGCGCGTCGAGTACGAGAACGGCCTGGTGATGTGGGTGCGCGCCGACGACCTGCTGCGCGACCGCGGCCGCAAGGGCGCGCAGCGCGGCGATGGCGAGGCCAGCTGGGAGATCGACGCCGGCGCGCGCATCGGCGCCTACCGCGACGACATCCAGCCCAGCAGCGAGCGCGGCCTGCTGAGCCTGGGCATCAAGGCGCTGGACTTCATCGGCATCGACCTGGCCGGCGCCACCGCGCGCAGCATCGGCCTCACGTTCGAACGAAAGCAGCTCGGCAACGAACCCGGCCTCTACCGCGTGGCGCTGCAGCCGCAGCTGGGCATGAGCGCGGTGGCCGACGGGCCCGCCAGCATGAAGAGCGATGCGCCGGTGCTGCTGTTCCTGCACGGCACCATGTCCAGCTTTGCCGGCAGCTATGCGGCACTGGCCTCCACCGCAGCCGACGAGGGCGGCCGCGCCGCCACGGCGCTGCGCCAGCAGATCGCGCAGCGCTATGGCGCCGAGGTCTATGCCTGGGAGCACCGCACGCTCAGCGAGAGCCCGATACGCAATGCGCTGGAGCTGGTGAAGCAGCTGCCGGTGGGGGCGCAGCTGCACCTGGTCTCGCATTCGCGCGGTGGCCTGGTGGGCGAGTTGCTGACCCTGGGCCAGCGCGCGCGCAGCGGCGACGACCCGCTCAATGCCGCGCTGCTGGACCAGCTGTTCGCGCAGGACGGCACCGCGGCCGAGCAGCTGGGCCTGGGCGCCCTGATCGGCGAGGCCGCCAAGCTGCGCAGCGGCGGCTATCAGGAAGACCGCCGGCTGCTCGGCGAGCTGCTGACCCAGCTGGACGAGCGCCGCATCCGCGTGCTGCGCTTCGCGCGCGTGGCCTGCCCGGCGCGCGGCACCACCCTGGCCTCCGGCCGCCTGGATCGCTGGTTGAGCGTCCTCGACACGGTGCTGGGCAAGCTCGTGCCCGGCGGCCTGTTCGGCGACGCGATGGACTTCCTGCTGGCGGTGGTGAAGGAGCGCACCGACCCGCGCACCCTGCCCGGCCTGGAGGCGATGATGCCGGGCTCGGCGCTCACGCGCCTGCTGCAGACACCCGGGCTGACGACCAGCGCCGATCTCAGCGTGATTGCCGGCGACATCGAGGGCAAGGGCCTGCTGGGCCAGCTCAAGCTGCTGGCGATCGACTGGTTCTACGCCGCCGACCACGACCTGGTGGTCAACACCGCCTCGATGCTGGGCGGCATCGCGCGGCCGACTGGCGGCGCGCGCTACCGCCGCGACCAGGGCGAGCAGGTCTCGCACTTCAATTACTTCCGCAACAAGCTCTCGATCGACTGGCTGGCCGCCGCGCTGGCGCGCAAGGACGGCAGCGACGCCGGCTTCCTGCCCATCGCCGAGGCGATGGAAAAGCCCGAGGCACCGAGCTGGTGGAAGGCGGTCAGCGCCAGCCGCGCGGCCAGCACGCCACGGCCGATCGCCATCGTCGTGCCCGGCACCATGGGCAGCGCGCTCAAGGCCAGGGGCGATCCGATCTGGCTGGAATACTGGCCGCTGCTGAAGGGCGGGCTGGGCGAGATCGGCATCGAGGCCGGCGATATCGAGGCGGTTGACCTGCTGGGCGACTTCTACGGCCCGCTGCTGGAGCATCTGACGCGCACCCACCGCGTCGAGATCCTGCCCTATGACTGGCGGCTCTCGGTGCGCGAGGCCGCCCAACGCCTCACCGCCAAGCTCGAGGCGGTGCTGCCCGACGCCGAGCGCAGCCACCAGCCGGTGCACATCGTCGCGCATTCGATGGGCGGCCTGGTGGCGCGCGCCATGATCGCCGATGGCGGCGCCGGTGCGCAGGCCTGGCGGCGCCTGTGCGCGCTGCCGGCCAGCCGGCTGCTGATGCTGGGCACGCCCAACCGCGGCTCGCACGAGGCGGTGCGCTGGCTCACCGGCAACAACCCCACCCAGGCCAAGCTGATCCTGCTGGACCTGACGCGCGGCGCCGATGGCGTGATCGACATCGTGCGGCGCTTCCCCGGCCTGGCCGAGCTGCTGCCCTGGGACCAGGAGCCCAACCCCTGGGCCCAGTCCGCCACCTGGAAGGCACTGAAGAAGGAGATCAACGCCAGCTGGACGCCGATCGAGGACGCGGTGCTGCGCCAGGCCGCCGCCACCTGGAAGCTGTTGCGCGACGCCGCCATCGACCCCGAGCACATGATTTACGTGGCGGGCTGCCAGAGCGCCACCGTGGTGGACCATGAGGTGGTGGACGAGGGCTGGGGCCTGGCGCGCAAGAAGCTGCGCTGGATCGCCAGCAGCGAGGGCGATGGCACGGTGCCCTGGGCCTCGGGGCGGCTCAAGGATGTGCGCACCTTCTACGCGCCCGACACCGGCCACGACCAGCTCTGCAGCAATGCCGACGACCGCAGCATCTTCCGCGGCTATGTGGACCTGCTGCTGAGCGGTAACACCGATCAACTCTCCAGCACGCCGCCGACGCGCGCGCGCGCCGGCGGCGCGGCCGAGCGCTTCGTGCTGCCCGAGCTGCCGGTGTTCGACGAGCTGCCCGACGCGGCGGCGCTGCGCGGGCTGGGCTTTGGCGGCACGCGCGCACGCCGGCGCAGCGCCGGGGCCAGGCCGCAGAGCGCGCGCCTGCGCGTCAGCCTGCGCCATGGCGACCTGCGCTACGCGCGCCACCCGGTGCTGGTGGGCCATTACCAGGACGACACCATCGTCAGCGCCGAGGCCTCGCTGGACCAGCGCCTGCGCGGCCGGCAGGCGCTGGGCCCGCTCACGCGCAAGCGCGAGCTGGGCCTGTACCCGGGTGCGGCGGGCAGCCATGCGGTGTTCTTCAACGAGATCGCCGAGCGCTCGCCCAGCGGCGCCCTGGTGGTGGGCCTGGGCCAGGTGGGCGAGCTCTCGCCCGGCCGCCTCGAGGCCGGGGTGCGCGACCTGCTGCTGGACTACGCGCTGCAGCTGCTGCAGCGCGATGCCTTGGCCCGCAAGGGCGCGCCGCGCGACCAGGACAAGGACGGCCGCATCAGCGCCAGCCTCAGCAGCCTGCTGGTGGGCACCGGCGCCAGCAGCCTGTCGCCGCAGGAGTCGATGGAGGCGGTGCTGCGCGGCGCACTGGCCGCGAACCGCAAGCTCGAGGACGCGCAACTGGACCAGCAGGTGCTGATCGACGGCGTGGAGTTCGTCGAGCTGTTCCAGGATCTCGCCATCGGCGCCGCCAAGGACCTGGCACGCCTGCTGGCCAGCGCCGAGCTCGGGCCCAAGCTGCACTGGCCCTGCCCGGTGGTCGAGGAGGGCGAGGGCCGGCTGCAGCGCAGCCGCTTCGACGCCGATCAGAGCTGGTGGCAGCGCATCGAGATCACCGAGGACCGCAAGGCCGACCGGCTGCGCTTCGTCGTCACCGGCGACCGCGCGCGCGCCGAGGCCATCCTGGCCTTCGGCCAGCTGCGCCTGGCGGACGGCTTCATCGCCCAGGCCTGCGGCAGCGCCGGCAACAACAGCGAGGTCTCCAAGACCCTGTTCGAGATGCTGCTGCCAAACCGCCTCAAGGAGAGCGCCCCCGACCAGCGCGCCATGGTGCTGCTGCTGGACGAGGCCTCGGCGCGCTTCCCCTGGGAGCTGCTGGAAGACCGCTGGAGCCATCTGGGCCGGCCGCCGGCGGTGGTCAGCGGCATGGTGCGCCAACTCAAGACCGAGCTGTTCCGCGCCCAGCCCAACTACGCCTACCAGAACAGCGTCTATGTGGTGGGCAACCCCGACCTGGACGGCTGGGACGGCTTTGTCGACCTGCCGGGCGCGCGCCAGGAGGCCGAGCAGGTGCGCCAGCTGTTTGCCCAGGGCGGCTACGACGTCACGGCCAGCATCGACGCCAACGCCTCCAGCATCCTCACCGGCCTGCACGGCCGGCCGCTGCGGGTGCTGCATCTGGCCGGCCATGGCGAGCATGAGTTCGAGGTCGAGCCGGCAGTGGCGCCCTCCGATCTCAACGTCACGCTGCCCGATGGCGGCAGCTGCCAGCGCGTGGCGGAGCACAAGAAGTACTCGGGCATGGTGATCGGCAAGGGCGTCTTCCTGACCCCAGGTGACGTGGAGCAGATGCGTTATGTGCCCGAGCTGGTGTTCGTCAACTGCTGCAAGCTGGGCAAGACCGGCGGCAGCCTGGGCGGGCAGAACCTGCTGGCCGCCAACCTCGGCGTGGGCTTCATCCGCATGGGGGTGCGCGCGGTGATCTGCGCCGGCTGGGCGGTGGACGATGCCGCCGCCCTCACCTTTGCGCAGTCCTTCTACGGCGCGATGCTGGCCGGCAAGACCTTTGGCCAGGCCGTGCTGGAGGCGCGCCGCGCCGCCTGGGAGCGCCACCCCGGCGCCAACACCTGGGGCGCCTACCAATGCTATGGCGACCCGGGCTACCGCCTGGTGCGCGAGGATGGCGAGGCCGAGCGCGCCGCCAGACCGCCCTTCTGCTCGGCCGCCGAGCTGGTGGTGGAGCTGCGCAACCGCGCCGAGGACACGCGCATGCAGTCCAAGGAAAAGGACTGCGACGAACCCGCGCTGCAGGCCCAGCTGCGCGCCCGCATCGACGCCCTGCTCAAGCGCATCCCCGCGCAGGACCGCGCCGACTGCCGCACCGGCGACTGGCTGGCGCGCGCCGACGTCTGCGCGGCGCTGGGCTTTGCCTATGGCGAAGGCAATATGTTCGAGGACGCGCTCGTCTGGCTGGACAAGGCGCTCGCCTCCGACCAGGGCGAATGCCCGGTGCGCGCGGCCGAACAGGCGGCCAACTACCGCGTGCGCCTGGCCGCGCTCGAATGGGTGGCGCTGCGCCAGCGCGCGGGCGCCGGGGCGGGGCCCGGCCTGCAGCTGCAGCGCCGCGCCATCGCCGAGCGCATCGAGCAGGCGCTGCGCGAGCTCGACGTCATCAATGCGCGCGCCAGCAGCGGCGAGCGCCTCAAGCTGATGGGCAGCGCCTGCAAGCGCCTGGCCTGGGTGCAGATCGAGCATGGCCGCAGCGAGGCCCTGCTCAATATGGCCGCCTACTACCGCCAGGCCTTCGACGCCAAGCCCGACGCCTATGCCTTCTGCAACTGGGCCCTAGCCTGCCTGCTGCTGGAGGCCTACGACCCGGCCTATGCGCGCGGCGACTGGCATGCCGCGCTCGACACCCAGTGCGAGCAGCAGGCCAGCGCGGCCGCCGCCGAGCTGGAGGCCTCACCCAGCTTCTGGGGCGAATGCGCCCTGGGCGACCTGGCGGTGGTGCAGCTGCTGCTGGCGGCGCGCGACAGCGAGCGCTGCGCGGCGCTGGCACAGGCCGCCACGGCGCGCTACGAGGCCGCGCTGGCGCGCGGCGCCAGCCTGCGCGAGGCCGCCACGATCCAGGAGCATCTGGACTTCCTGATCGAGCTCACCGGCGAGCGGCGCGCGCCCTGGGACCTGGCCGTGCATGAAGCGCTGCAGACGATGCGGCGCGCCGTTTGACCGCAGGGAGGCTCACCCATCATGGCAGGACAAGATCTCAGCAAGGCCGCGCTGGCCAGCCTCAGCACCGCCACGGTGCGGCCCGAGGACCTGATCGCGCCCAACTTCCAGCTCTACGAGCTCACCGTCTCGGAGCTGGCGGCGCGGCGCGGCATCGACAACGCCCTCCACGACGACGCGGCCCTGCGCAGCGCCGTGCACCTGGCGCGCGCGGTGCTGCAGCCGATACGCGATCGCTTCGGGCGCTTCACGCCCAACAGCGTGTACCGCAGCCAGGCGCTGGAGCGCCTGCTGAAGGACCGCCCGGCCAGCTGGATCTCGACCAGCCAGCACACCGAGGGCCGCGCCTGCGATGTCGAGATCGCCGGCATGGCCACGCTGGAGCTGGCGCGCTGGGCGAGCGCGAACCTGCCCAACTACGACCAGATCATCTGCGAGTGCTACGACCCGCGCAAAGGGCCCAACTCGGGCTGGGTGCACATCTCGCTGCTGCCGCCCGGCATGGGCAAGAACCGGCGCCAGCTGCTCAGCTACGTGGTCGATGCGGCGAGCGACAAGCTGGTCTACGTGGAGGGCCTGCAAGCACAGGCTTGATGCTTGTTGCGCCTGCTCAAACAGCGGCGTTTGAGGCTTTGACGCCGGGCTTCCTGGCGCCAAATATTTGCATGTAGCCAGCCGGCTGCGGTCGCAGCGCGGGGGCTGCCGCGAATATCCAGCGTTGAAGGAGGACCATCATGAGCTCCCTGATCACTCGCAGCCATCTGTTCGACGACCTGCTGCGCGATTTCAACACCGGCTTTTACGTCCGGCCCCTGCACGGCGACCCGCTGCCCTCGCCCGACAAGATCAAGATCGACGTGAAGGAATCGGCCGAGCTCTTCACCGTGCATGCCGAGCTGCCCGGCGTGAGCAAGAACGACATCAAGGTTGCCGTGGACGGCAATGTGGTGACCGTCAGCGCCGAGGTGAAGCAGTTCGACGCGCGTAGCCGCGATGAGAAGTCGCTGCGCGAAGAGCGCTATTTCGGCACCGTGTCACGCAGCTTCCAGCTCGGCACCGAGGTCGATGAAGGCCATGCCAGCGCCAAGTACGAGAACGGCATCCTGACGCTCACCCTGCCGAAGAAGCAGGGCACGGGCAGCCGCCAGCTGAAGATCGACTGAGCGCGCTCAGCCCAGCGCTGCGGCCAGTTGCTCGGCCACGTCGTTGTCGAAGCTCATCAGCAGCTCGGGATCCTGAGCGCTGGCGGCGGCGTGCAGCACCTCGGCAATGCAGCGCTGTTGCGCGGCGCTGGCCGGCTGCTTGAGCCTGGCCTCAAGCCGCGCCACGGTGGCCTCGCGCAGGCGCGCCGAGCCGAGCACATGCCAGGCGTAATCGATCTCGTAGCGTTCCACCGCCTGCTGCAGGCTCTCGCCGTCCAGCCGCGCCTCGGCGGCGAAATGGTTCAGGCTGCGCGTGCTCAGCGCAGCGATCACGGTGGCGAGCAGGGTGGCGTGGTCTTGCGGGGCGATGGCTTCGGCTGGCGTGGGTGGGTTCATGTCGATGGATCTTGAGCCCACGAAAAAGGAATCAGAGCAAGCCGGTCCATGGGCGGACCGGCCGGGCAAGAGGCGGATTGTGCCTGTTCGGCCCGTGCCGGGCTTGCGGCCTTGCAGCTCTAGCCCGCCACGCCCCAGACCTGCAACACCGACTCCCGCACCGCCGTGAGCGCCGGCAGCTCGGCTGCCGCCTGCGGGCCGACCCAGCACAGCCAGGTTTGCCCGCGCCAGCCCGGCCAGACCCGGCCCTGCCCCTGGCGCTCGAGTTCCTCGGCCTGATCGCGCCGCATCAGCCCCGCGCCCAGGCCGCTCGCCACCATGGCGCGCATCGCGGCTTCGGTATCGGCCATGGGGCCGCCCGGCAGTTCCCTGCCCACGCTGCGAAACAGCGTCTCCAGTTGCAGGCGCAGGCCGCATTCGGTCGGCGTTGCCACCCAGGGCAGCTCGGTCAGGGCGCTGAGCGAGCCGGGCAGGCTGTCGGCCCGCCACTGCGGCGGCAGCATCGCGACGATGTCGACCGGCGTCAGGCGCAGCACCTCCAGGCCATCCAGCTGCGCCTGCTCGTTGAGCACATAGGCACAGTCCAGCTCGCCGCGCCGCACCGCCTGCATGGTGCGCAGCGACAGGCCCTGCTGCAGTTGCAGCGCCACCTGCGGATGCCGTTCGGCCAGCTGCACGAACACCTCGCCCAGGCGCAGCGAGACCGGATCGCTCACCGTGCCCATGCGCACCGCGCCGCGCGCCTGCCCGCGGATCTGCGCTGCGGCCGCCTGCAGGGCCTGCGAGGCGGCGATGGTGCGCTGCGCCTCGGCCAGCAGGCGCTGGCCCGCGACGGTGAGCGACATGCCGCGCGTCGTGCGGTCGAACAGCCGCACGCCCAGCTCGTCTTCCAGCGCCTTGAGCTGGGCGCTGACGGCCGGCGGGCTGGTGAACACCCGCTCGGCCGCACGCGTGAGATTGCCCTCCGCCGCCACGGCGATGAATGTCTTCAGCTGGTAGATCTCCATGCCGCCATTCTGCCCAGGCGGGTCGCGGCCGCATGTCGAAATTCCGAACGGCGCGTGCCGCCGAAGCAAATGGACCGCCAGGGCGACGACGGCAAGACTGCGTGCATCGACAACTCATCGCTTGCTGACCATGCTGCATCCCGCGCTCGCTCCGGTCGTCGCCCTGCTCTGCGCCACCACGGCCTGGGGCAGCCTGTTTCTTGTCGGCAAGCCGCTGCTGAGCGTGCTGGACCCGCTGTGGTTCACCGTCGTTCGCTATCTGCTGGCCGGCCTCCTGCTGGGCGCGCTGGCCCAGCTCTTCGGCTCGACGCCCTGGCGCAAGCTGCGCGCCCGGCTCGGCCGCCTCACGCTGCTGGGCCTGGCCGGCTACGGCTTCTTCAGCGTGCTGGTGTTCTACGGCCTGGCGCGCTCGCTGCCGTCGCATGGCGCGGTCATCATGGCCAGCATGCCCTTCACCACCCTGCTGCTGCGCTGGGCGCTGGACGGGCAGCGCCCCTCGGCCATGTCGCTGGTCGGCGCCGCCATGGCATTGGCCGGCGTGGCCACCGTGGCCAATGTCTTCAGCCCGGCGCAGGCGGCCGACGCGCCCATGCTGCTGGGCGATCTGCTCAGCCTGGCCGGCACCCTGGGCTGGGTGCTGTACACGCGCGGCGCCGCCGCCATGCCCGAGCTGAGCCCGCTTGAATACACGGCACTCACGGCCGTGGCCGCCTGGCCCTGGATGCTGCTGGCCGCGCTCGTGGCCACGCTGCTGGGCCTGGCGCCGGCCCCGGCCATCGGCGTGCTGGCAAGCCGGCTGCCAGCGCTGCTCTACATCGCCGTGCTGCCCACCGTGCTGGCGGCCATGGCCTTCAACTTCGGCGTCCGCCGCCTGGGCGCCGTGGCCGGCACGCTGTTCATCAATATGGTGCCGGTCTCGGTGCTGGGCGTACATGCGCTGCTGGGGCAGGCGCCGAGCGCGGCGGAACTGGGCGGGGCGGGGCTGGTGGCGCTGGCCTTGGCGGTGAATGCGTGGGCGGGACGAGATGGCCGGCGCACGCGAGTGCTACCGGATTTGGCTGAGCGCCTGGCTGATTCAAGACGATGACGGCAAGCCGCTGGGCACCTTTGGTCTGCGCTCACGCTTTGACAAGGCGCGGCGAGCGGCCGGCGTGGAATTTCAGTTTCGGGACATTCGCGCCAAGGCCGCGACCGACACGGGCGACCTGGCGCACTCGCAGAAGCAGCTGGGGCATCGCAATCGGGAAATGACTGAGCACTATCTGCGGCAGCGTGTTGGCGAACGTGTACAGCCGCTGCGCTAGTCAGATAGCTTGCGCGTGCTCTGCCAGCTTGCGCCGGTATTCATCCGCAGCAGCGCTGCATGTTCCTGTGAAGTGCCTCCAGACTGCCTATGGTGCTCTTTGAACGCGGTTTGAATAGTTGCCGCTTCGCTTCTGATCGACTTCATTTGTTCAAGCGCCCCGTGGGCCGAAGGAAAGTACAGATCGGCGAGCATAAACAGCCGGTTAGAGTCGAACGACGGCTTGTCGTCGATGGTGAGCGCCTGGCTGATTCAGGATGATGACGGCAAGCCGCTGGGCACCTTCGGCCTGCGCTCACGCTTCGACAAGGCGCGGCGCGCGGCCGGCGTGGAGTTTCAGTTTCGGGACATTCGAGCCAAGGCTGCGACCGACACGGGCGACCTGGCGCACTCGCAAAAGCTGTTGGGCCATCGAAATCGCGAGATGACCGAGCACTATGTTCGGCAGCGCGTCGGAGAGCGCGTACAGCCGCTTCGGTGAATTGGGCGGGATGCAAGCCGGAACACTTCGGCATCGGCTCTGTGTGCTTCGGTCGTTGAGGGCTGGAAGCAGAACGCCCCTTTCGGGGCGTTTTCTTTGACAGAGACGCTTAGCGCTTCTCCTCGAAGGGCAAGTGTCCGGGCACCGAAGCCGCGCTCGGAACGCCCTCGGGGAAGAGCACCGGAGAGTCGTCCTTGCCAAATGGTCCGGGTGCTGACGTCGCGTTCGGCACAGCACCGGAGTCGAGGAAATCGTCCGCACGCGGCTTTTCGTAGTTCCTCCAGGCTGTGACGCTGAAGCTTGAGACCATGAAGAACGTTGCCGCGATGAGTAGCCCCAGGCCAAAGCCGGCCCAACCGCTACGGCCGCGCTTCTTCCACACGTAGGCCAGCAAAGCGCCCGTCCAAAGCAATGTGCCCGTCAGGTACTGCGTCATGGGCTGCTTCCCCGCGAGAAGGACAAGGAGGTAGGCCGAGACTGAGCCAACGAGGCAGACCAGCATCAACCAGAACGGCCAAGCCAGCCAAGCACGTGGGCGAACTTCGCCTATGCCATAAATCGAGGCGCGGCCCGGAGCTTCAATGGCCGCGTTCAGCGGCTTGCCACACCTCGAACAGAAGAGAGCACCGCGCGTTTTGCTCTCGACTCCGCAAGACTGACAGAACATTGGACGCCTCCGAAAAGCCATGGGCTGCAAACAGAGTGTTTTGAGAATCGTAGTTGGCGCTGTAGCAGTCCATCTAACTTCTTTCAGTGCCGGAGTTTCAACATTAAAACTTTGGAGGCATGGAAAGACGGTGACCGCGAGGGCTACTTCCCGTGAACTTGCCTGCGGATGAAGTTCACAGACTCATGAAACCTCGCCTGCACGAAATAGGCGTTGCGCTTTGAGGATGCTTCCTTCCATTCGAGAAATGCTGCCTTGTCCCCCGCAAGTCCGAAGTAGGTCACCGCAGCTTTTGCTTCACCGAGCACCCTCCAAATGTGCTCGTCCACGCGGTGCACGGCGACACCAATGACGTAGACATGCCCCGCGGCTTTGACGGCAGCGCTCCACATTTCCTGCTGCTGGGTGACGGCAGCAGGGCAGACACGTACCGCCTTCCCCTCTGCGTACATGGAAATCACGGGTGCGAGCAACGGCTCGCTTGCGCACCGTGCCAACGTCTCAGCCTGGGTTAGGACTTGCATCGGGCCGACGAAATCCGCGCCACTGGCGCCGCTGATGTTGCCGGTCAGAGTGTTGCCTTGCGTATCCGGCCAGAAGTGCGAGGAGCCATGCGGCTTGATGACACGAAACCCGGTGTAGTTTGGGCCAAAGCCGTAGTTCGCGATCCTGTGGCCGAGGTGCGAGCCGGCCAGCTCAAGGAGTAGGTCGTAGTTGAGCGTCACATAGACGACCCGCTGAACACCCAGCGCCTTGATAAGCCGTCGATAGACACTTGCTTCGCCTGGAACGAACTTGGCCAAGTAGCCCGCCATCTCCCGATGAAAGGCTAGGACGGCCATGTCGGAGCGCACAAAGTACTCCGCCATTCCGGCTTCAAAATCTGCGCGGAAAAGCGCTTTCAGATCGTCTGGGAGTGCCGCAGCAATTCCGCCAAGTTCTTCGAGCTTGGCGAAAAGCCCTTCAGGGCCTTTGCCGAGCGGAGGCGGGTAAGGCTCAGCATCTCCGCTGCCGTAACTCGCCCCAGCACCCATCAGCACGATTGAAGCCACTACATGCCCTCCCTGAGCCAGGCAGATGAAGCCGGGCGCTGTATTTGAAGATGAGCGGGCGAATTGTAGAAAAGCCCCGGATAGTGAGCTACGCGGGGCTTTTGCCTAAGTGTTGGAGTGTACGCCCGGCACCACCCGCGCCCGCCGCCAGCGCGGACTGTGCCTGCTCGGCTTAGGCCGATCAGTCATCCTCCGTGCCCTCCCGGGCACTCCGGACCGTTGCTGCGCAACGTCCTATGGCAGCCACTGGCTGCCATAGAGCGAACGTGGTTCTCATCCGCTCCGCGAACCGCCAAACGAAAATGGCTCCCACGAGGGGAGCCATTTGCGTTTGGTGGCCTGGGGCGGAATCGAACCACCGACACGCGGATTTTCAATCCGCTGCTCTACCAACTGAGCTACCAGGCCTTGTCTTGTCAGCGCCGCTTGGAAGCTTTTTCAAGCCGCTCAAATCAGCGAAGACCAAGAGTGTAGCACTAAATTCCGCTGTTGCGCTTGTTTCTTGTGAGATCGACACCCAGCTGCTTGAGCTTGCGGTACAGATGGGTGCGCTCGAGGCCGGTCTTCTCGGCCACGCGGGTCATCGAGCCGTTCTCCTTGGCGAGGTGGAATTCGAAGTAGCTCTTCTCGAAGGCATCGCGCGCCTCGCGCAGCGGCCGGTCCAGCTCGAACACCTGCTCGGAGGCCAGGCCCTGGGGCGGCAGGGCCACCGCGGGTGCCACGCTCAGGCCGGTGGGCGCATGCGAGATGGGCAGGCCGCCCACCATGTCGTTGCGCTCGAAGCTGGCCATGGTCACCGTGGGCGCGGGGCGCGGCGCGGTCTTCACCAGGGCCTGCTCCACCGCACGCAGCAGCTTCTGCAGGGTGATGGGCTTTTCGAGGAAGGCGATGGCACCGAACTTGGTGGCTTCCACCGCGGTGTCGATGGTGCCGTGGCCGCTCATCATGATCACCGGCATCGAGAGCTGGCCCGAGCTGCCCCACTCCTTCAGCAGCGTGATGCCATCGACATCGGGCATCCAGATGTCCAGCAGCACCAGGTCCGGGCGCATGCGCTCGCGCACGCTGCGGGCCTGGGCGGCGTTCTCCGCCAGTTCGATGGTGTGCCCCTCGTCGGAGAGGATTTCAGACAAGAGGGCTCGGATGCCCAGTTCGTCGTCGACTACAAGAATGGTTGCCATGTATGCCTACTGTTCACGCGGGCCGGCGCGTTTCTGGCGTCTCGGCCGGGCTCGGTGCAGTCGCGAGTTTTGAAAATGATAACGAAACTTGAGCGCCCACTACCGGCAGCGCCTCGTCGCCTTCCTTGTGCAGATTCACCAGGCGGATGCGGGCGCCATGTTCATCTGCGATTTTCTTCACCACTGCCAGCCCGAGGCCGGTGCCCTTGGACTTGGTCGTCACGTAAGGCTCGAAGGCCCTCTTGAGCACCTTCTCCGCAAAACCGGGCCCATTGTCCGTCACTTGCAGGCGCAGCCCGCGCAGCTCGCCGGCATCGCTGAAAGCCTTCTGCGTGCGCACGGTCACATGGCCGTCGGGCCGCTCGCTCACGGCGTCGAGCGCGTTCTGCACCAGGTTGTGGATGACCTGGCGCAGCTGGGTGGCATCGCCGTTGATGAGGGGCGGCTCGCTCGTCAGCTCGGCATGCAGGCGGCCGGCTTCCTGCGCCGGTGCGTAGAGCATCAGCACCTCGCTCACCAAGGCGTTCAGGTCCAGGCCCTTCAGGCTGGCGGCAGGCAGGCGCGCGTAATCGCGGAACTCGTTCACCAGCTGCTTCATCGCCTGCACCTGGTTGACGATGGTGGCCACCGAACGCACCAGCATGGCTTGATCGCTGCCCTCGAGCTTGGCCTCGAGCTTGTGCTGCAGGCGCTCGGCCGAGAGCTGGATGGGCGTGAGCGGGTTCTTGATCTCGTGCGCCAGGCGGCGCGCCACCTCGCTCCACGCCTGGGAGCGCTGGGCTGAGACCACCTCGGAGATATCGTCGAACACCATCAGGCGCGCATCATGCGGCAAGGATGCGCCTCGCACCAGCAGGGTTAGCACGTCCTGGCTCTGGTCCAGCTGCAGCTCGAACGCCTCTTGCCAATGGTCGCGCTCGCCCGCGCCCTCGGTGCCGAGCCGGGTGCCGGCGTTCATTTCAAAGCGCTGCCAGACCGCCTTGGCAAAGGCCGCCAGTTGCGGCACCTCGTCGAGCTGGCGGCCGCGGTAGGCCGCCAGCGGCAGCTTGAGGATGCGGGTGGCGCCGGGGTTGACGGTGTCGATGCGCTGCTGGGCATCGAACACGATCACGCCGGCGGTGAGGTTGTCCAGAATCGTCTGCAGATTGGTGCGCGCGCTCTCCAGCTGGGCCACGCTCTGCTCCACCAGGCCGCGCGCATCGGCGAGCTGCTGGGTCATGTCGGCGAAGGAGCGCGTCAGGCCGCCCAGCTCGTCGCGCGAGCTCAGCACCGGCTTGCGCGTCAGGTCGCCCTGCGCCACCTGGCGCACGCCATCGGCCAGCAGCAGCAGCGGGCGCGCCAGCTGGTTGCCCAGGGTCACCGCCAGCAGCAGCGCGGCAAACACCGCCAGCACCAGCACCAGGGTCAGGGTGCCCAGGTACATGCGGCGCAGGCCGTCGCGCTCGAGGCCGCGCTGAAGGTATTCGGCATTCGCCGCCTGCACCGCCAGTGCATTCGCCACCATGCTGGCGGGCAGGGCCTGCACCACCATCAGGTAGCGGTCGCCGCCGCCCAGGCTGAGGTCGCTGGAGGGCAGCAGGGCCAGCGCGCGCAGGCGCGGCGGGTCTTCCTCCAGGCTGTCGATCTTGCTCACCAGGCCCCGGGCACGCGCCTGGCGCAGCAGCTCGGGCTGGGGCCGGTCGGGGGTGAGCGAATGGGTGTCGCCGCCCACGCCCACCAGGATCTGGCCGTTGGGCCCCACCAGGGCCACGGTGCGTGCCGAGAGCTGCTCGCGCACGCGCTCCAGCGCCAGCGTCTGCGGCATGCTGTTGAGCTCGGCCAGGCGCTCGGCAGCGCTGCGCGTCTTCACGCCCAGGTCGTCCACCAGGCTGTCCAGCGTGCCCTGGCCCAGCTTGAGGCCGGCGTCCAGCGCGCTGGCCAGCTTCACATCAAACCAGCTCTCGATGCTGCGGTTCACGAACTGGTAGGAGACGGTGTAGATCAACAGCCCCGGTACCACCCCCACCAGCGCGAAGATGGCCGCCAGCTTGAGCAGCAGACGGCTGCCGAACTTGCCGCGCTTCACGCGTATCACCAGGCGTACCGCGGCGATGCCGATCACCAGCACCAGCAGCGCCGCCACCACCACGTTGAGCCAGAACAGCCAGACATAGTGGCGCTCGAAGAAGCCGCGCGGCGCGGTGGCGCCGATCGAGAGCAGGAAGGCCAGCACCCCGCAGGCGCCGGTCACCGCCACCAGGGAGACCACCCAGGCCCAACGCGCCGCTTTTGTCATGGCGCCAGCTTGGCGCTGAAGTCCGGGTTCAGATTCAGCGTGCGCTCAACCTTCAGGTCCCAGCCCTGCGGCGCGCCCAGGCCGATCTGCATCGGCCGCGGCAGCTGGCTGGTGTCGAGCTTGTAGCTGAACTCCAGGTAGTAGCGGCCGTCGTCCTCCAGCTCCTTGGCCTCGGCGATGCGCCAGCCCGACACGCCGCGCAGCGAGGCCACCGCCTCGGCCAGGCTCTCGTAGCTCTGGTTCAGGCCGCCGGTGCTGACGCGGTACTGCCGGGTCAGCGGCTGCCAGGCCAGGCGCCAGCTGCGCGAGGCGCGCGCCACGCGGGCATCGCGCCAGTACCAGCGGTTGCGCAGCACCGCCGCCTCGGCGGAGAAATAGATCGGCACGCCCTTGGCCAGCGCCTCTTCCACCGGCTTGGGCAGCTCGAAACGGGTGCTGAAGTTGAGCGCCAGGCCATCATCCACGCGCTCGGTGCTGAGCTGGTTCAGCAGCACGCCATCGGCGCGCGCCAGCCCCAGCCCCAGACCCAGGCCGAGCCACAGCAGCAGCCCGGCCAGCCACAGCAGCGCCCGGCCCGGGCGGGCGGCGCTGGCGGGCCTGGCGGTGGACGAGAAGGGCGTGCTGAGGATCAAGGCGCGGTTCAGGCTTGCTTGGTGATGAGGGCGTAGTAGAAGCCGTCCAAAGCCGCGGCTCCCTCCACATGCGTCTCATTGTCGGCCAGGGGCAGCAGGTGACCCGTGACGCCTTGCACCGCGATGGACTTGGCATCGGCATGGCGTTGCAAAAACGCGTCGGTCTGCGCCTGGCCCTCGGCCTTGAACACCGAGCAGGTGGCGTAGACCAGGCGGCCGCCCGGCTTCAGCGTCGGCCACAAGGCCTCCAGCAGCTCGGCCTGGATGGCCGCCAGCTGGGGGATGTCGCCCGGCCGGCGCAGCCAGCGCACGTCCGGGTGGCGGCGCACGATGCCCGAGGCGCTGCAGGGCGCATCCAGCAGGATGGCGTCGAAGGGCCGGCCATCCCACCAGGCGGCGGGCTGGCGCGCATCGGCGGCCTTCAGCGCGGCGCGCTGCCCCAGGCGGTCGAGGTTCTGCTGCACGCGCTGCAGGCGCTTGGGGTCGGCATCCAGGGCCAGCAGCTCGATATCGGGCCGCAGTTCCAGCAGGTGCGCGGTCTTGCCGCCCGGCGCGGCGCAGGCATCCAGCACCCGGGCGCCCGGGGTCAGGTCTTGTGGCTGCCACTGCAACAGCAGCGGGGCAGCCAGCTGGGCGGCGGCGTCCTGCACCGACACCTCGCCCGCCTCGAAGCCCGGCAGGGCAGTGACGGGCACGGCCTTGGCCAGCCGCACCGCCTGCCGCGTCACGCCGTCCAGGGCCTGGGCGGCAATCCCGGCCGCGGCCAGGCGCTCCAGGTAGGCGGCGGCCGTGCCGTGGCGGGCGTTCACGCGCAGGGTCATCGGCGGGTGCAGATTGTTGGCGGCCAGGATGGCGGGCCATTGCTCCGGCCAATCCTGGCGCAGCTGTGCGATCCACCAGGCCGGGTGGTTGTGGCTGGCCACCGCATCGGCCTGCAGCTGCGCCAGCAGGGCGCTGCGCTCACGCAGAAAGCGGCGCAGCACCGCATTGACGAAATTGGCGCTGCCCTGGGCGCGCTGGCGCACCGCGCTCACCGCCTGGTCCACCACGGTGTGCTCGGCATAGGGCGGCGCCTCCTCACGCTCAGGGGGCAGCAGCAGGGCCAGCGCGCAGATCAAGAGGTTGTCCACCTTGGGCGGCGGCGCCTTGGGCGCCAGCAGGGCGCGCAGGGCCTGGGCCGTGCCAAGCCGGCGCAGCACCAGAAAGCTCAGCGCCTGCGTGCCCGGGCGCAGGGCGGCGGGGCAGCGCCCCAGCAGCTCGGTGAGCGATTGGCCGGCGCGCACGGCCTGCACGGCATCGGCCACCTGCAGGAGCAGGCGTTGCAGGGTGGCGGACTGAGGCGAAGAGGGGACTGCGGGCTTTGGCACGGCGGCAGTGTAGAGCCACCCCGGGGGCCACGCCGGGGCCGGGCCCGACCTGCAAGGTTTTGCCAATCCGGCCACAATCCCGGCAACCGAGCTACCTGCCGAGAGACGAGAAGCCCATGCCCGCCAAGAATCCGCCCCAGCTGGCCGCCGCCGAACTGGCCGCCCTGCCCGCTTCCGAGCGCATCCGCTACCGCCTCATCAGCGCCAATTGCCGCCACCACGCCAACGACAACATCGCGGCCTTCATCGAAGCGGGCGAGCTGGACGAGCTGCAGGCCGAGGTGCAGGCCAAGCTGCAGGAGGTGCTGCGCGCCATGGTGATCGACACCGACAGCGACCACAACACCCAGGAAACCGCCAAGCGCGTGGCCAAGATGTTCGTGCGCGAGATCTACAAGGGCCGCTATGTCGAGGCGCCGCCGGTGACCGAGTTCCCCAACGTCACGCGCCTCAACGAGCTGATGATCGTCGGGCCCATCAAGGTGCGCAGCGCCTGCTCGCACCACCTCTGCCCGATCATGGGCCGGGTCTGGATCGGCCTGCTGCCCAACGAGCATTCCAACCTGATCGGTCTCTCCAAGTACGCGCGCCTGACCGACTGGATCATGAGCCGGCCGCAGATCCAGGAAGAGGCCGTCACCATGCTGGCCAACGAGCTGCAGGAACGCGTGCAGCCCGACGGCCTCGCCATCGTGATGGAAGCCGACCATTTCTGCATGCATTGGCGCGGCGTCAAGGACAGCGAGTCCATGATGACCAACAGTGTGATGCGCGGCGCCTTCCTGAAGGATCCCAATCTGCGTCGCGAGTTCCTCTCATTGCTCAGCAAGAAGTGACCCCACCATCATGCTAGTCCGCCTCCTCTATGCCAGCCGCGCCGTCCAGCCCCTGAGCGACGCCGATCTTGCCACCATCCTGAAGCAGTCGCGCGAGCACAATCCCGCCGAGGGCCTGACCGGCCTGCTGTGCTACAGCGAGGGCGTGTTCATGCAGGTGCTGGAGGGCGGCCGCGACGCGGTGAACGCGCGCTACAAGCACATCGTCGGCGACACGCGCCACAAGGACGTGATCCTGCTCAGCTACGAGGAAGTGCCCGAGCGCCAGTTCGCCGGCTGGACCATGGGCCAGGTGAATCTGCACCGCCTCAACCCCGCCCTGGTGCTGAAGTACTGCGACTCCACCCGGCTCGACCCCTACGCGATGAGCGGCCGCGCGGTGATGGCGCTGTTCCAGGAACTGGTGAGCTCGGGCGCCATCGTCTGCAGCTGAACGCGCATCAGAGCGAACGCGCTTCGGCGAAACCGAAGAAGCTGCTCAGCACCCGTGTCGGGAACTGCTGCACCGCCTGGTTGTAGGCGCCCACCGCCTGGTTGAAGACCTGGCGCGCGAAGGCGCGGTGGCGCTCCACCATCTTGAGCTCGTCCGCCAGGGTGTAGACCTCGGGATGCTCGCGCAGCTCGCCATGGTGCTCGATCAACGACATCAGGCGCGTCAGCGCGGCCGCATGCACGGCCGCGGCCACCGCCAGATTGGCCAGCGGGTCGGCCGCGAAGGGGCGCGCGCGCACCGTCTGAGCCGCCGCATGGGCCTCGGCCTGAGCCGTTTCCAGCGCATCGAAGGTGGCCTGCTCGTTGCTGAGCAGCGGGCGCAGCAGGCCCAGCAGCTTGGCGCACAGCGCGGCGCGCTGGTTCAGCGCCTCGTCCAGCTGGGTATAGGCCGCGACGATGGCATTGCGCAGCCGCATCACGCGGTTGTAGGCGCCCACGGCCCAGAAGAACAGCGCGGCCAGGCTGACCCAGCCGGCCCAGGACCAGTAATTCATCGCACCCCGCCGGCCCGGTATTCCTCATGGCCGCGCGCGCGCAGCTCGCAGGCCGGGCAGCTGCCGCAGCCATAACCCCAGGCATGGCGCTGGCTGCGCTCGCCCAGGTAGCAGGTGTGGGTGTGCTCGATGATCAGCTCGTTGAGCGCCGCGCCGCCGAGCTGCGCGGTGAGCGCCCAGGTCTCGGCCTTGGTGATGAACATCAGCGGCGTTTCCAGCGTCATGGGCGCGTCCAGGCCCAGGCTCAGCGCCACCTGCAAGGCCTTCAGCGTGTTGTCGCGGCAGTCGGGGTAGCCGGAGAAATCGGTCTCGCACATGCCCCCCACCAGCACCGAGGCGCCGCGGCGGTAGGCCAGCGTGGCGGCGAAGGTGAGGAACAGCAGGTTGCGGCCCGGCACAAAGGTGTTGGGCAGGCCGTTGGCCTGCATCTCGATGGCGCGCGCCTCGGTCAGCGCCGTGTCCGAGATCTGGCCCAGCAGGCCCAGGTCCAGCAGATGGTCCTCGCCCAGCTTGGCGGCCCAGGCCGGAAAGGCGGCGGCGAGCTCGCGCCGCACCACCTGCCGGCAGTCCAGCTCGACGCGATGCCGCTGGCCGTAATCGAAGCCGATGGTCTCCACCTCGGCATAGCGCTGCAGCGCCCAGGCCAGGCAGGCGGTGGAATCCTGGCCGCCAGAGAACAGCACCAGCGCCTTGCGCGTGGCCGCCGCGCTCATTGGCGCACCTCGCCCTGCCCCAGCACCAGCCACTTCATCGACGTCAGGCCCTCCAGGCCCACCGGGCCGCGGGCATGGAACTTGTCGGTGGAGATGCCGATCTCGGCGCCCAGACCGTACTCGAAACCATCGGCAAAGCGCGTGCTGGCGTTCACCATCACGCTGGCCGAATCGACCTCGCGCAGAAAGCGCATCGCGTTCGGGTGGTTGGTGGTGAGGATGGCGTCGGTGTGATGCGAGCCGTAGCGGTTGATATGGGCAATCGCCTCGTCCAGGCTGTCCACCACCTTGACGCTGATGATGGGGGCCAGGTATTCCTCGCTCCAGTCGGCCTCGGTGGCCGGCTTGGCAGCTGGCAACAGGGCCAGGGTGCGCAGGCAGCCGCGCATCTCCACGCCCTTGGCCGCGAAGATCGCCGCGATGCGCGGCAGGAAGGCGCCCGCCTGCTTGCTGTGCACCAGCAGCGATTCGGTGGCATTGCAGGGGCTGTATTTCTGCGTCTTGGCGTTGTCCACCACCTTGAGCGCGAGCTCCAGATCGACCTCGGCATCCACATAGCTGTGGCAGTTGCCGTCCAGGTGCTTGATCACGGGCACGCGCGCCTCGCGGCTGATGCGCTCGATCAGGCCCTTGCCGCCGCGCGGGATGATCACATCCACATACTCGGGCATGGCGATCAGCAGGCCTACCGCGGCGCGGTCGGTGGTGTTGACGAGCTGCACGCCGTCGGCGGGCAGGCCGGCCTCCTGCAGCGCCGCCGCCACCAGGGCGGCCAGCGCCAGATTGGAATGCAGGGCCTCGGAACCACCGCGCAGGATGCAGGCATTGCCGCTCTTGATCGCCAGCGAGGCGGCCTCGATGGTGACATTGGGCCGGCTCTCGTAAATCATGCCGAACACGCCCAGGGGCACGCGCATCTGGCCCACGCTGATGCCGCTGGGGCGGCGCTTCACGCCGCTGATCTCGCCGATCGGATCGGGCATGGCGGCGATCTGCTCGCAGCCCTCGGCCACCGTGGCCAGCACCTTGGGCGCCAGCTTGAGGCGGTCCAGCATCGGCGCATCCAGGCCGCCGGCGGCCTGCAGATCGCGCTCGTTGGCGGCCTGCAGGGCCGGGCCGGCCTCGCGCAGGCGGCGCGCCAGCGCCAGCAGGGCCTGGTTCTTGGCGGCCGTGGAGGCCGCGGCCATCAGGGTGGCGGCGGCGCGGGCGCGCTCGCCCAGCTGCCGCATATAGGGCGCGAGATCGTTGGGGAGGACTGCTGCGTTCATGGCGAGCATTCTCGCCCAAGCCCGTTAACGGGTGCGAGGGCCGAGGATTATCGACACGCCACGCACTTGCGTAGCCTTTCGCCACTAGTGATCGCCTACCGACTTGAAACTAGCGCGTCAACCGCCGCCCGAAAAGAGTTGAAGCTCTTCGATGAATTCATTGCAGGATTCATCTCGGCTGAAACTGCCCTGGCAAGCTCTAGCTTGCGTAACCCTGTTTGATGATAGCCAGCGGCCTTTAGCACACGTGCCATCGCCTCCCAAGTTCCACCGGCAATAGCATCAGGATCACGAAATCCAGCCTTCTTGGGGAGCCCTGGCGGCACCCGTGGATAGGCCGCTTGCACGGCAGGCCAGTCGCCAAAGAACCACGCTTCCAACTCCTCGACAACGATGCGGTTAGCGACATGAAAGCGTTGCCCTGGCGATGCCGCCGTCATAGTCCGCAGCCCGGCGGCTTTGGCCATCTTTTCCAACTGCGCCTTCAAGACCTTGCAATCGTCGTTGTCACGATCGACCAATACAAGCAATGCCCAGGAGTCCGGCAACCATGAGCCGATTGCCTTCAGCTCCATAGGCAGGCGCTTTAGCAAGTCGTCTTTGCATTGAAAGCGCCTGATTTCAAACAAGACGTCGCCAAGCAATTTTGGCAGCAGCAATTCCAACGCGATCTCCATCGAAGGTTCTTCGACGAAGACAAGCAACTTCTCCAGCATCAGCGCCTCCCAGTGCCAGGCTTCCTAGCAAGCGCTCGCGGTGCCCCTTGATTGACAAGCGGATCGCCCAAGCCGAAGTGCCCCTCCATCCACAAGTAGCCCAAGGAAGCTCCGGCATCGACGAACTCCTTGATCCCCTTGATATCGCAAGCTCGCACCGCTTGCGTGAAGCCCTGTTCATCCCGGTACAACACGCGAACCTCGTCTGCCCGCATGGCATTCAATAGAAACGGTGAATGACTCGTAATGAGCAGTTGTGATCTAGTTGCCGCCGCCCTGCATTCTTCAGCAAGCTCCGGTAACAGGCGAGGGTGCAAAAAATTCTCAGGCTCTTCGATGCCTATGAAACGCGCAGGGATAGGGTCATAGAGGATGGTCAAGTAAGCCAGCATCTTCATCGTCCCGTCCGACGCGAACTTAGACTGAACTGGCTGATCAAAGGGGGCATCTTTGATTTGCAGCAGTAGTCGACCATCTGCCATCGGCTCGGCCTCAACTCTCTCAAGCCTCGGGATGCGATTGCGCAAGACGCCGAAGATTTGTTCTAGGCGTTCCGGGTGCTGCTCCTTGAGGTACTGAACGACATTGGCGAGGTTCTCACCTCCCTTGCTCAGCCGCTCTTGCGGCCCGGCTTCCGGCTGATTGCGAGTCTGATCAATTGCCAGATAAGAAACGTACCAGTCAGTGATGAATTCGCGCAGTGCAGCGACCCGGGGATGATCAGTCAATTGCCCAAGAGTATTTACGGCGATGAGGTCTGGCGAGCGCAGGTTAGTCACAACACGCTTATCGTCCGCATCCGGCGAATCACCGCTGATCACGTCGCCACTGCCACGGCGGAAGTACAGGAAACGGAACGGACTGCCAGTTGTCCCACGCCGCCATTGCAGCCACTCTTCGACAACCTCAGGGCCTTTTGCACCGTCGTCGATTGCGAGGTGATACGTAATGATGGGTGTCCCTGGACGTTCCCGGTACTTGAGCTCAAAGACGATCGGACCAGACGCTCCCCTCGTCTTCAATTCCTTGCCCCGTCCTCGCCTATCCCAGGCGTGCCGTAAGCCGAATTGAAAGCACTCAGACAGAAAATTAAATACATCGAAGACTGTCGACTTCCCGCTTCCGTTGGGCCCAAGCAGCACCGTCATCGGCGTTAGATTCGTGAGTTCGACCTGCCGCAGCGCGCGGTAGTTTTCCACCCTAAGCGATTCAATTCGAGGTATGCCCTCAACTCGTCGTTTTGACTGTGCCATCAGCTACTCCTTGTCCCTCGTCACCGACCTGGCGAGGTCAATCCTCGCCCGTCGTGCATGGGCTATTCCTCACTATGGGTCGAAAAAGCCAACGGCACTATAGTGCCGACCCGCTTCATCCACGGATAACGGACAGCCCTTGCTAACAGCAACTAGCAGCGGACCAAAGCCGAATAGCCGCGCATGCTAAACGAGAAGGGTACGAAGTCGGGGAAACGACTACCGTTACCTATCTAAAGCCATCTAGAGAGCGCCCCATTAGCAGTTGGTACAGCGGCAGGGGCCGGAAGCCGAGTTCGCGCAGGGCGCGCCCGCCCAGGTCCATGCGCTGCAGCTGCGGCACGCGCAGGCGGCGCTGTGGGAACTCGGCCGCCAGGGTCTGCAGCAGGGCGCGCGCATCGACCTGGGCCGGGCCGGTATCGACCAGGCTGGCGATCTGCACATGGGCCTCGTCCGGCAACGCGAACAGCAGCTGGGCCTGGCCATGCCGCCAGGCCTGCAGCGCCGACTGGCCCAGGATGGCGGGCGTCACCTGCAGCGGCAGGTCGGGCAGCGCCAGCGCGTCCAGCCAGGCCAGCGCCTCGGCCTGCGTGACTTGCTGCACCGCATGGGCCTGCGCCGGCACGCTGCCGGGCTCGGCCAGATAGCCATGCAGCTCGTGCAGCAGGGCAAAGCCGCGGCCCTCGTAGAGCCGGCGCGCGCGCTCGTTCTGCGCAAACACCTCCAGCTCCACCGCCGCCATGCCGGCCTTGCGGGCGCGCGCGATGAAATCGTCGAGCAGGGCCGGCGCCGCGCCGCTGCCGCGCGCCGCCGGCGTCGCGCCCATGGTGCCGAGGCGCCAGCGGCCGATGCCGGGGCGCGGCGCGGTGAGGGCAAAGGCCAGGATCTCGCCCTCGCCAACACTCTCTCGAACGGCCACGCGGCTGAGCCCCAGCTCAAGCCCCTGGCGCGCCAGAAAGCCCGGCCATTGCGCCGGGCTGAGCTGGAAGGGCCCGATCAGGTAATCGGCAAAGGCCGCGCCAAAGGCGGCATGCAGGCGCTCGGCCGGCACGGCATCGGCGGGCCGCACATCGATGGGGGTCAGGTCTTGCGTCATAGCTTCAGGTAGGCGAGCAGCGCCAGCCAGAGCGGCGCGCTGAGAACGAAACAGAGCGTCGAGATCACGATGGCGGCGGTGGTCTCGCCCTCCATGCAGCGGTAGCGCTGCGCGAAGATCAGCGCGTTGGACCCGGCCGGCAGGGCCGCCATCATCACGATCACGCCCAGCGGCATGCCCGAGAGGCCCAGGCCCCAGTGCGCCAGCAGCAGCACCAGGGCCGGCAGCAGCAGCAGCTTGAGCGCCGCCAGCCCGAGCGCGCCGCGCCAGGCGCGCGGCCAGCCGTAATAGGCCAGCGACATGCCGATCAGGGTGAGGCACAGCGGCACCACCGCGGTGCCCAGCATCTGCAGCACCTCGTCCAGCACCGCCGGCAGGGTGAAGCCGGCGGCATTGAAGAGCAGGCCGGCCAGCACCGGCAGCACCACCGGATGGATGACGGTGTTGCGCACCGTGGTGGCGAGCGTGCGCAGCAGGCTCTCGGCCTGGTCGCGCGCACGTTCGCGCGCCAGGTCCAGCTCCACCAGCAGGGTCAGCACCGTCAGCAGGGTCAGCGCATGCAGGCTCACCACCGTGATGTGGATGGCAAGGCCGGCCTCGCCGAACACGCCGGCGGCCAGCGGCACGCCCACCTGCAAGGTGTTGCCGAAGCTGGCGGTGATGGCCTGCACACTGGGCACGGCCACCGCCGCGCGGCCGGCGCCGCGCCAGCGCTGCACGCCGTACACGCCCAGCATCAACCCGATCACCGGCACGAAGAAGGCCGTCAGCGGGGCCCAGGGCAGCGCCGCGAACTCGACCCGCGCGGTGGTGCGGAACAGCAGCGCCGGCACGAAGATGTAGAAGGCCGCGCTGGACAGCACGCGCGCGGGGTCGCCCCCGCTGCCGCCTGCCTGGCTGTCACCCAGCCAGCGCATGCGCCCGACAAACCAACCGATGGCCACCGCGATGAAGATCGCCAGCAGCTTGTAGAACACCACCACCGTCATGCGGCCAGTATCACCGTCGGCACGCGCCAGCGCCGTCGGTAATGTCCACATGCGTCAAGGCAGTGTGGCCGCGCGCGCCTCCTCATCGCCCAGGTGCTTGTGCAGGATCTTGCTCAGCACGCCCTCGCGCTTGAGCTGCGCCAGGCTGGCGGCGAGATGCTGGCGCAGCGCCGGCGTCATGCGCTGGCGGCTCATCGCCAGGCAGGCCTCCTGCTTGGGCTGCTGGTTGAACCAGGGTTGGGTGAGCAGGGGCGGTGCCTGCTCGCCGCGCTGCTGCAGCAGGCCCGGCAGCACCGTCGGGATGATGGGCACCGCATCGACGCGGCCGCTGTCCAGCAGGCGCATCAGGGTCGGCAGGTCGCCGGCGGTCTCGACCCGCCCGCTGTTGCGCAGGCCCTCGATCCAATCGTCCCAGCCCGCCCCATGCTTGTAGCCCAGCACCACGCCCAGGTGCAGCGCCGGCATGGCCTCGAACTCGGCCGGCGAGTTCAGCCCCTTCAGCTCGGCGCGCATCAGGATCACATTGCGGGTCTGCATATAGGGCAGGAACTCCGCGTAACGCTGGCGCTCCGGCGTGGCCAGGCCGGAGACGGTCATGTCGAGCTGGCCGCTCGCCAGGCGCCGCCAGATCAGCACGCGCGAGAGGTAGAGCGGCCGGAAGCTGCAGCCGCTGCGCTCGCCCAGCGCCCGCACCAGATCGGTATCGATGCCCTCGCCGTTGCGCGCGTCGTAATGCGCGCCGAAGTCGTAGAAGCCGACGTCGATCGGCTTGGGACACAGCGGATGCGCGCCGGCGCCGGCCATCGCCAGCGTCAACAGCAGCGGCCAGGCCCAGGTCCTCATGGCAGCGCCGCCATCGCCTGCACCGGCAGCTCGAGCACGAACTGGAAGCTGCTGCCGCGGCCGAGCTCGGTCTGCACCTCGATCTGGCCGCCCATCAGCCGCACCAGCTCCTGGCTGATCGACAGGCCCAGGCCGGTGCCGCCCTGGCGCCGCGTCGCCTCCGAGACCTGCTCGAAGGGCTGAAACAGGCGCGCGACCTGCTCGGCCGGGATGCCGATGCCGGTATCGCTGACCTCGAAGCGCACCCGCGCCATGCCGCCCTGGTAGGCCAGCAGGTCCAGGCGCAGGCTGACATGGCCATGGTCGGTGAACTTGACCGCGTTCGAGAGCAGGTTCAGCAGCACCTGGCGCAGGCGCTGGCCGTCGGCGCGCACCCGCGTGGGCACGCCGGGGTGCAGCTCGAGGCGGAACTCCAGCCCCTTCTCATGGCTGCGCAGGCGCACCGCGTCGCAGACCATCTCCACCAGCGCCAGCAGGTCCAGGGTGGCGGTCTGCAGGCTGACCTTGCCGGCCTCGATGCTGGCCATGTCGAGCAGATCGGTGATCAGGCTCAGCAGATGCTCGCCCGAATCGCGTATCAGCCTGATCTTGCCCTGCTGCCCCTCCTGCAGGCTGGCGTCCATCTGCAGCAGCTGGGCAAAGCCCAGGATGGCGTTGAGCGGGGTGCGGAACTCATGGCTCATGGTGGCCAGGAAGCGGCTCTTGCTCTGGTTGGCGCTCTCGGCGCGCTGCTTGGCTTGGCTCAGCTCCTGGGTGCGCTCGGCCACCAGCTCCTCCAGATGATCGCGGTGGCGCGTCAGTTCCTGCTCGGCCAGGCGGCGCTGCGAGATGTCGCTGACCATGCCCTCGACGCGCTGGCGCCCCTGGGCGTCGGTGACGATGTGCACGCTCAGCTCGATCCAGAGCTCGCGCCCGTCGCGCGTGGCCACCAGCATCGGCACCTGCTGCAGCAGGCGGTGGCGCAGCAGCGCGCGCGCGATGCGGCGGTATTCGTCCGGCTGCACATGCGCCAGGCGGCGCAGGCTGGCACCCTGCAGCCTGGCCTGCTCGGGCCGCGCATAGCCCAGCATGGACGAGAGCGCGCGGTTCAGGCTCAGCAGCCGCCCATGCGAATCGGCCTGGAAGATGCCCTCGCTGGCGTTCTCGAACAGGCTGCGGTAGCGCTCCTCGCTGGCGCGCAGGCCCAGCGAGCTCTGCTGCAGCTGCAGGCTCATGGCGTTCAGCTGCGCGGTCAGCACGCCGATCTCGTCGGCCCGCTCCACCGGCAGCTGGGCGCCCAGCTCGCCCTCGGCGACGCGGCTGGCCAGGTCGCCCAGGCGCGACACCGGCCGCTTCACCAGCCGGTTCACCAGCACATAGCTGGCCCCCACCACCGCCAGCAGCACGGCGGCCAGCAGGCTGGCCACGAAGCGCTGCGTGCTGGCCACGCTCGCGCGCACCAGGGCACGCGTGTAGACCAGGTCCACATGGCCGACCACGCTGGAGGCGCTGCCGGCACGCGCCTGGTAGATCACCTCGAAGCGATGCGCGAGCGGCTGCACCGCCGCCTCCTTGCGCGAGCGCGACAGCACCAGGCCCTCGACCCCCATGGCCGTCAGCGTGATGCCATGCACCTCGGGGTCGGCCATCACCGCATCCAGCAGATTGGCGATGGCGGCGTTGTCGAGGTTCCACACCGGGCCGGCAAAGCCGCGCGCCAGCAACTGGGCCATGCGCGCCTCGCGCAGCTCCAGGGCCGCGTTGAGTTCGCGCTCCTCGCGGCCGGTCCAGTACCAACCAATCAGCACCACCAGGGCCGTGGCGGCCAGGCCTATGCCGGCGATCAAGCGCGTCTGGATGCTGAGCACTCTGGGCGACAGGCGCAAGCTCCTCTCCTGTACGCTGCCGCACCGGCAGCTTTGGGCCGGAGTGTCGCCCAAAAAAACGCGCTCAGGGGCGGAATTGCGGCGCCGGCTCGGCCTCGCTCCAGCACCAGGGCAGCACGGCGGGGCGCCACCGCCCGCCCAGCACCGCCAGGCGCAGATCATGTCCCTCGAGTTGGGCGCGCACGCGCAGGTGCAGCAGGCCGCCGTCGCGGTAGTCCACCAGCAGCAGGCCGGCCTGCGGATGCACGGCCAGATTGCCCAGGGTGTTGAAGAACAGATTGCCCGGGTAGTCGTCCAGCTCCAGCCAGAGCTGGCCGCCCCGCTCGCGGCGGCGCAGAAAACCCGGCGGCCCGCCGCGGTGCGAGACGTCCAGGCCCTCGCTGCGGCCCAGGCCGTGCGCCCGCGCCGAGGCGCTCGCGATGAAGGCGGTGTCGCTGCGGGCGATCAGCGCCAGCGCCGCTGCGTCCAGGCCGGGGCCGAGCGTCTGGCTGGCCGGCGCCGGGCCGGGCGGGCGCGGCAGCGGCTGCCGCGCCTGGATGTACTTGGGGCAGTTGCCGAAGCTCTGCAACACCTCGATGCGCAGCCGGCCCTCGGCATGCGCCAGCACGCGACCATTCATGCGATTGCGCCGGCGCGTGTGCGGCTCCAGGCCCAGCACGCCCACCGGTGCGCCGGGGGCCAGCAGCGCCAGCACCGGATCGTCCGGCGCGGGCCCCAGCGCCACCGCCAGCTCGCGCTCATGCGGAGTGCTCACAAAGCCCGGCGCGCCAGCCACCATGGTGGCCCAGGGCTGGCCCTCGGCGTCCAGCGCCGCCAGCAGCAGCGTGGGCAGCTTGCCGAACAGCTCGCGGTGCTGCTCGGGCATGTGCTCGCGTACCAGCTTGGGGCCGATCTCCGCCATCCGCGCGCGCACGCCGGCCTCGGCCTGCAGGGCCTGCTCGCCGGCGTGGAAGGGGTCCTGCAGCCCGCCCGTCATGCCACCACCATCGGCACAAAGCCCGGCAAGGCCTCGACGCGCGCCAGCCAGGCACGCAGGCGCGGATAGGGCGCGAGCTCGATGCCGCCCTCGGGCGCATGCGCCGTGTAGGTATAGAGCGCCACATCGGCCAGGCTGGGGGCGGCGCCCAGCAGCCAGTCGGCGCGCTGCAGCTCCTGCTCCATATGGCCGAACAGCCGCTCGGCCAGCTGGACCGCCTGGGCCGGCACCTCGCGGCCGCTCAGCCTGGCGAAGCGCGCCGTCGCCGGGCCCTCGTCCAGCCAGCTGGCGGCCAGACTGAACCAGCGCTGCAGCCGCGCCCAGCCCAGCGCATCCTGGGGCAGCCAGGCCTGGCCGCCCGGGTAGCGCATCGCCAGATAGAGCAGGATGGCGTTGCTGTCGCTCAAGACCTGACCCTCATCGTCCAGCACCGGCACCTGGCCGAGCGGGTTCAGCGCCAGAAAGCCGGGCTCGCGCTGGGCGCGCTTGAACAGGTCCACCTCCACGCGCTCGTAAGGCAGGCCCAGCAACGCAAGCATCAGGGCGACACGGTGGCAATGGCCGGAGATGGCGAACTGGTAGAGGCGGCGGGACATGGGCGCTCCTGTGCGGAAGGGAGAAAGAGAGATGCCCGCAGCGTAGGCAATCCGGCCGCCCGAGGGAACGGCGCTATAAAGCCATACAGAATTTCAGGGCCTGAAAGAATGGACCATCTCGACTCGCTGCGCTGTTTTGTCGCCGTGGCCGAACTCGGCAGCCTGGCCGCCGGGGCACGGCGCCTGGGGCTTTCGGCCCCCACGGCCACACGCGCGCTGGCGGCGCTGGAGGCGCGCCTGGGCAGCCTGCTGCTGCAACGCAGCACCCGCAGCCTGCGCCTCACCGAGGTGGGCGAGCGCTTTCTGCAGGATTGCCGGCGCATCCTGGCCGATCTGGATGAGGCCGAGGGTCAGGTGGCGGGGCTGCAGCACGAGGCCAGCGGCGTGCTGGCGGTGACGGCCTCGGCGATGTTCGGCCGCCTGCATGTGGTGCCCATCCTGATGGAGTTTCTGCAGGCCCAGCCGCGAGTGCAGCTGCGCAGCCTGTTCGTCGACCGCATCGTGCATCTGCAGGACGAGGGCATGGACGTGGCGATACGCATCGCCCGGCTGCCCGACTCGGGCCTCACCGCGCTGCGCGTGGGCAGCCTGCGGCGCCTGGTGGTGGCCTCGCCGGACTATCTGGCGCGCCATGGCGAACCGCGCAGCCCGCAAGACCTGACCCTGCACCGGGCGGTGGGCTTTTCCTTCGACGGCCTGGTGCCCGAGCCCTGGGCCTTCGGGCCCGACGCGGCGCGCGTGCAGGTGCAGCCGCGTATGGACTGGGTGGCCAACACCAGCGAGATCGGTATTGCCGCGGCCCTGGCCGGCCATGGCCTGACGCGCGGCCTGGCCTACCAGGTGGCCGAGCATGTGCAGAGCGGCGCGCTGCGCATCGTGCTGGCCGAGTTCGAGCGCCCGCCGGTGCCGGTGCACATCGTCTACCCGGCGGGGCGGCGCGCCCCCGCCAAGGTGCGCGCCTTCATCGAACTGGCCGGCCAGCGCCTGCGCGCCGAGGCTATCCTGCAGGGCGGCGGCCTGGGCTAGGCTTTCTTGGCCGCAGCCTTCTTGGCCGGCGCCTTGCCCGGCACCTTGGCGGCACGCGGCTCGAACTCGAACATCACCTTGCCCTCCTTCTTGTCGAAGGCGAGGAAGGCCTTGAACTTGCGGCGCGTCTTGTTGGAGACGAAGTTCTCCAGCAGATCGGTCTTGCCGGTTTCCAGCAGCTTCCTCATCTGGCCCAGCTCCACCGGCTGCTGCAGGATGATCTTGCCGCTCTTGAAATCGCAGGCGGCCTTGGCGCCGACCGCGTTCTGGCAGATGTAGTTCGTGCCATGCTCGTAGACGCCGCCGCCGCACTTGGGGCAATGGCCCAGCGATTCCTGGGCGCTGAAGTCCACCGGCTCGCCCTCTTCCTCGGCCTTCTTGGCGTCCTCGCCGAAGTCGAACTCGAGCTTCCAGTTGGCCAGCTCCTCGTCGTAGACCAGGGCCAGCTCGGCGGTGAAGGGCCAGCCCGCCTTGGAGCGGAAGCCTTCCAGCGGCCCGATCTTCTTGTGCGCCAGGAACTGCTCCACCTCGGCCAGCTCGAAGCTGCGGCCGCCGGGGATCTTGCCGATCGAGAAGCCGCAACCCTCGGCATCCCCTGACTTGCCGGTGCAGGTGAAGCGCCGGTAGTTCTCCTTCACCACGCCGCCGCACTTGGGGCAAGGCGTCTTCAGGGTCGCGTAGTCGCCCGGGATGGTGTCGCGGTCGTATTCCTTGGCCTTCTGCACCACGCGCTGGGTCATGGCGGCGATCTCGGCCATGAAGGCGTCGCGGTTCAGGCGGCCCTTCTCCATCTCGGCGAGCTGGAATTCCCAGTTGCCGGTGAGTTCGGGCTTGGTGAGGTCCTCCACGCCCAGGCCGCGCAGCAGCGTCATGAGCTGGAAGGCCTTGGCGGTGGGAATCAGCTCGCGGCCCTCGCGCAGCATGTATTTCTCGGTGATCAGGCCTTCGATGGTGGCGGCGCGCGTGGCTGGCGTGCCCAGGCCCTTCTCGGCCATGGCCTCGCGCAGCTCGTCGTCGTCCACCAGCTTGCCCGCGCCCTCCATGGCGGAGAGCAGCGTGGCTTCGGTGTAGCGCGCCGGCGGCTTGGTCTGCAGCGCCTTCACGTCGGTGCTCTCGGTGCGCACCAGTTCGCCGGCGGCCACCGGCACCAGGTTGGCGCCCGTGCCATCGGCGGCGTCGTCGACCTGGCTGTCCTTGCCGTAGATGGCCAGCCAGCCCGGCTTCACCAGCACCTTGCCATTGGTCTGGAAGGCGTATTCCTTGCCGGCGTTCTTGACGGTGGAGATGCGCGTGGTGACCTGGAATTCGGCCGCCGGGAAGAACACCGCCAGGAAGCGCTTGACCACCATGTCGTAGAGCTTGGCCTCGGCCTCGGTGAGGCTCTTGGGCGCCTGCAGCGTCGGGATGATGGCGAAGTGATCCGAGACCTTGGCGTTGTCGAACACCTTCTTGGTCGGCTTGATATAGCCGTTCTTCAGCGCCGTGCCGGCATGCTGGGCCAGCGCCATCAGCGGGCCGGGCAGGTCCTCCGAGGCGATCATCTCCGCGGTCTGCTTGGCCACCGCCAGATAGTCCTCGGGCAGGTAGCGCGAGTCGGTACGCGGGTAGGTCAGCACCTTGTGCTTCTCGTACAGGGCCTGGGCCAGGCCCAGCGTGGTCTTGGCCGAGAAGCCGAAGCGCGAGTTGGCCTCGCGCTGCAGCGTGGTCAGGTCATACAGGCCCGGGCTGGCCTGGGTGCTGGGCTTGCTTTCCTCGCTGACGCTGGCGGGCTGGCCCTTGGCCGCGGCGGCGATCGCGTCGGCCTCAGCACGGCTCCAGACGCGGTCGGCGCGCTGCTCGGCATCCTCGGGGTTCTTCTTCCACTTGGGGTCGAACCATTTGCCCTCGTACTGGCCGGCCTGCGCGTCGAAGCTGCCACGCACCTCCCAGTAGTCGCGGTAGATGTGCTTGCGGATCTTTTCCTCGCGCTCCACCACGATCGAGAGCGTGGGCGTCTGCACCCGGCCCACGGTGGTGAGGAAGAAGCCGCCGTCGCGCGAGTTGAAGGCCGTCATGGCACGCGTGCCGTTGATGCCCACCAGCCAGTCGGCCTCGGAGCGGCAGCGCGCCGCATCGGCCAGGGGCAGCATCTGGGCATCGCTGCGCAGCTTGTCGAAGCCGTCGCGGATCGCCTGCGGCGTCATCGACTGCAGCCACAGCCGCGACACCGGCTTGCTGATGGCGGCCTTGGCGGTGCCCGCGTACTGCACGATCAGGCGGAAGATCAGCTCACCCTCGCGGCCCGCGTCACAGGCGTTGATGAGGCTGGTCACGTCCTTGCGGCGGATCAGCTTGACCAGCGCGTTGAGGCGGCCCTTGCTCTTGTCGATCGGGTTCAGATCGAAATGCGGGGGGATCACCGGCAGGTTGTTGAAGCTCCACTTGCCGCGCTTGACGTCGAACTCCTCCGGCGCCTTGATCTCGACCAGGTGGCCGACGGCCGAACTGACCACGTAGTCGTCGTTCTCGAAATACTCGTCGTGCTTCTCGAACTTGCCCGAAGCGGGCGTGAGCGCTCGCACGATGTCCTGGGCCACGCTGGGCTTCTCGGCAATGATCAGTGACTTGCTCATGGTTCCTTCGTTGTTCTGTTCGCCAAACTGCGGCCTGATACGGGGTGCTCGAAGCCATGCCTACAATGCGGCCTCGCGCGCACACGCACACGCGCGCACCCATGATTTCAATGTAACCAACTCGAGCCATGCCGCAAGCCAAGCCGAATGCCAAGCCCTTTGCCGCGCGCCATGCTGCCCACGTCATCAAGACGAGCGGCAGGCGCATCCAGGTGCGGCGTTCGGGCGTGCATGGCCGCGGCGTCTACGCGATGGCCCATATCGAGGCCGGCGAAACCCTGATCGAGTACACCGGCGAACGCATCAGCTGGGACGAGGCGATGGACCGCCACCCCCACGACCCGAGCGACCCGAACCATACCTTCTATTTCCAGCTCGACACCGGCGAGGTGATCGACGCGCTGTACGGCGGCAACAGCGCGCGCTGGATCAACCACAGCTGCGAGCCCAACTGCGAGGCCGACGAGATCAACGGCCGCGTCTTCATCAAGGCGCTGCGCGACCTCTTCCCCGGCGAGGAGCTGTTCTACGACTACGGCCTGGTGATCGACGAGCGCTACACCCCCAAGCTGAAAAAAGAATACGCCTGCCGTTGCGGCTCGGCCGACTGCCGTGGCACGATGCTGGCGCCCAAACGCTAGACCGACAGACAAGGACCGCACGCGTGCCCAACTCCGCGCTTACGCACCAGCACTGGGGGGTTGAAGCCCTCTGGCAAGACCTGGAACCGGTGCTGCCAGGCCTCTCCATCGAGGTGCTGGCACGGGTGGACTCCACCAACACCGCCCTGCTGGAGCGCGTGCGCAGCGATACGCGCCACCCCGGCGAGCGCGGCGGCGAGCATGGCACCTACGGCCGGCGCGCCCACGACATGAACCCCTGCCTGCTGGTGGCCGAGCACCAGACCCATGGCCGCGGCCGCATGGGCCGCAGCTGGCATGCCCAGCCCGGCGCCTCGCTGACCTTCTCGCTGGCGGTGCCGATGGACCTGGCCGACTGGTCGGGCCTCTCGCTGGCGGTGGGCTGCGCCATCGCCCAGGGCCTGGAGCCGCAGCCGGCCGCGCAGCCGCGCCTGCAGCTCAAGTGGCCCAACGACATCTGGCTGGACGGGCGCAAGCTCGGCGGCATCCTGATCGAGACCGTGCCGGCCGGCAGCCAGCGCATGGCCATCATCGGCATCGGCCTGAACGTCGCCCGGCAAGACCTGACCCCGCAGGCCGGCCAGTTCAGCAGCGGTTTCGCGAGCCTGGACGAATTCGAACCCGGGCTGGATGCCCCGGCCGTGCTGGCGCGCGTGGCGCGCCCCCTGGTGCTGGCGCTGAAACGCTTTGCCGAGGCCGGTTTTGCGCCCTGGCAGGTCGAATACGCCAGCCGCGACCTGCTGCGCGGCCGCGAGGTGGTGGCCGGCAACCTGGAAGGCGTGGCCCAGGGCGTGAGCGCCCAGGGCGAGCTGCTGGTGCAGACGGCCGATGGCCTGCTGCCGGTGAGCGGCGGTGAAGTCAGCGTGCGGCTGGGCGGCTGATGCTACGCGCCCTGGCGGTCCTGCTGCTTGCCGCAAACCTGGCCTTCTTCGCCTGGACCCAGGGCTGGCTGGACGCCGTCACGGGCCTGCGCGCCCAGGGCGACCGCGAACCCGAGCGCCTGCAGCAGCAGCAACACCCCGAGCGCCTCACCCTGGTCTCGCCGCAAACCGCCAAGACCTTGCAGACGCGCGCCTGCCTGGAGCTGGGCCCGGTAGAGGGCGCGGAGGCCCTGCACGGCCTGCAGGCCCAGCTCGACAAGGCCGGCGTGGCCGCCGGCGAGTGGCAGGACATCGCCAGCGAGGTGGCGGGCGTCTGGGCCGTGGCCACCATCAAGTTCCCCAACAAGGAATTCCAGACGCGCAAGGAAGAGACCTACAAGCGCCTCAAGATCAGTTATGAATACCTCAGCGGCCCGGCCGACGAGATGCCCAGCATGGTGCTCTCGCGCCATGCCAGCGAGAAGGCCGCCGCGGACCAGGTCGAGGCGCTCTCGCAGCGCGCCCTGAAGGGCCTGCGCGTGCTGCCCCTGCAGGCGCCAAAGGCCCTGCACCTGCTGCGTTTTGCCCAGGCCGATGGCGGCCTGCAGGCACGGCTTGCCGCCATCAAGAACGGCGGCAGCCTGAACCTCAAGCCCTGCGCCGCCGAGGTGGCCGCGGCGGCGGCCAGTGCGGCCGCATCATCCGCCCAGGCGCCGGCGAGCGGCGCCTCGCGCTGATCAGCGGCGCGCCCGCCGCAGCAGCGGCACACAGGCCAGCAGGGCCAGCAGCCAGGCGCCCTGCATGGCGCCGCCACCGCCGCCGCCACTGCTGCTGCTCACCGGTGCCGCCGCCACGCTGATGCTGGTGCTGGCGCTGTAGACAAAGCCCAGGTCATCGGTGAGCGTCAGCTTGACGCTGAAGCTGCCGGCCGCGCTGGGCGTGACGCTGGCGCTGAGGCCGCTCTGGCTGGCAAAGCCGCTGACGATGCCACCGCCGTCGACGATGCTCCACACCGAGCTCGCCACCGTGCGCCCGGCGGCCAGGCCCAGGGCGGCGCCGCTGAGCGAGAGCGTCTGGCCAGCCACCGCGGCGGCGCCGGCGGTGATCTGCACCGAGGCGGTGTTGGCGGCCGCCACCGCCTGCACGGCCGCGGCCGCGTCCAGCATGCCGGCGCCGCAGGTGCTGGTGGTGCAGTAGCACTCCAGCTGTTCGGTGCTGTCGGGCGCGCGGCATTGCGTCACCGTGCTGGCGGCGCCACTGGTCGGGAAGCGCCGGGTGGTGCTCTTGAGCACGTTCACCAGCTCGGCCACGCTGAGGCTGGGCCGCGTCGACAGCAGCAGGGCCGCCGTGCCCGACACCAGGGGCGCCGAGAAGCTCGTGCCCACATTGGCGTTGCTGTTGGTGTAGCCGCTGGCGCCCGGCGCCTGCGCGCCCAGGTTGGTGGTGGTGATGAGGGAGTAGAGGCAGGCGCCGGTCTCGTTGACGCAGTTGCCGCCCGGCGCGCTCAAGCCGACCTCGGGCCCCACGGCCGAGAAGCCCACCTTGCTGCCGATATGGCGCAGCGCCCCCACCGCCAGCACGCCCGGGCAGTTGGCCGGGATGCCCACCGCCTGGCCGGCATTGTTGCCGGCGGCGGCGACCACCAGCGCGCCCTTGGCGCCCACATCCGCGATGGTCTCGCGGTAGAGCTGGCCGGTTGCGTCGCTGGCGGCGCAGGAGCCGTCGCTGCCCAGGCTCATGTTCAGCACGCGCGCCACATTGGCGTTGAGCGGCAGGCCGGGCACGCTGATGCCGGCGGCCCAGCGCATGCCGGCCATGATGTCGGAGTCGTAGCCGCCGCAACGTCCCAGCACCCGCACCGGCAGGATCTTGCTGCCCCAGCTGACGCCGGCGATGCCCACGCCGTTGTCGGTGGCCGCGCCGATCAGGCCGGACACCCGCGTGCCATGCCAGGAGCTGCCGCCCACATCGCTGCTGCTGCAGATGTCCTTCAGCGGGCCGTCCACATCGGCCTGGGTGACGCCATCGCCGGGGTCGCTGGCATCGCTGTCGCGCACATTGCCGTCGTTGGCGACCAGGGTCTCGCTGATCAGGTCGTAGCCCGGCAGCAGCTTGGCGGCCAGGTCGGGGTGTTCGTAGCGCACGCCGGTGTCCAGCACCGCCACCACGGCGCTGCCGGTGCTGCTGTCCCAGGCCTTCACCGCGTTGATGCTGGAGACCACCGTGCTGTCCGGGGCGCGCAGATACCACTGGCCCGCCGCGAGGGCGCTGTTGCCCTCGGCAAACAGCGGATCGTTGGGCAGCGCGGTGGCGCGGCGGCGCTGGTCCACCGCCACCAGCTCCACCTCGGCATCGGCCGCCAGGCGCTTGGCCAGCGTGGCCGCATCGATACCGGCCGCCGTATAGACATGGGTGCGCGCGTCCAGGCTGCGGCCCGCATGGGTCAGCGCGAGGCCCATGCGCAGGCCCAGCGCCGTACCGCGCGTCTGCGCCACCTGGATGGCCTGGCTGGGCAGCGCATCGGCGGCCAGGATCTTGGCGCGCACGCTCTGGGCCGCGGCCTTGAAGCGCACGATCACGCGCGCCTGGCTGCTCGCGCTCACGCTGCTGGCGGCCGCGCTCGCCGGCAGCGGCGAAAAAACGGCGGCGAGGCTCAGGCTCGCCAGCAAGGCGCTGACGGCAAGGGTTCGACGAAAGGTCTTCACGGCAGGATCTCCAGACGCATGGCTATCCGGCCCAGTGTAGGCGTCGGGCCCATTTCCGCAGCCGTAAAGAAACGCAAAAAAACAAGCCAGTCGCGGACACAAAAAAGGCCCCGCAAGCGGGGCCTTCGTCATCGCGATGGCAGCGCGATTACTTCGCGATCACGCGCACCATCTCGAGCACCTTGTTCGAGTAGCCCCACTCATTGTCGTACCAGGACACCAGCTTGACGAAGGTGCCGTCCAGCGCGATGCCGGCGTCGGCGTCGAAGATGGAGGTGCGGGCGTCACCACGGAAGTCGGTGGCCACCACCTTGTCTTCGGTATAGCCCAGCACGCCCTTCATGGCGCCCTGGCTCTGTGCCTTCATTTCGGCACAGATCTCGGCATAGGTGGCGGGGCTGTTCAGTTCCACCGTCAGGTCCACCACCGACACGTCGGAGGTGGGCACGCGGAAGCTCATGCCGGTGAGCTTCTTGTTCAGCTCGGGGATCACCACGCCCACGGCCTTGGCAGCGCCGGTGCTCGAGGGGATGATGTTTTCCAGGATGCCGCGGCCGCCGCGCCAGTCCTTGTTGCTGGGGCCGTCCACGGTCTTCTGGGTGGCGGTGGCGGCGTGCACGGTGGTCATCAGGCCGCGCTTGATGCCCCACTTGTCGTTCAGCACCTTGGCCACGGGGGCCAGGCAGTTGGTGGTGCACGAGGCGTTGGAGATGATGGCCTGGCCAGCGTAGCTCTTGTCGTTCACGCCGAACACGAACATCGGGGTGTCGTCCTTGGAGGGAGCCGACATCACCACCTTCTTGGCGCCCGCGGCGAGGTGCTTCTCGGCACCGGCCTTGTCCAGGAACAGGCCGGTGGCCTCGACCACGATGTCGGCGCCGACCTCGTTCCACTTCAGGTTGGCGGGATCGCGCTCCTGCGTCAGGCGGATCTGCTTGCCGTTCACCACCAGGGTGTTGCCCTCGACCGAGACCTCACCCTCGAACTTGCCGTGCACGCTGTCGTACTTGAGCATGTAGGCCAGGTAGTCGGGTTCCAGCAGGTCGTTGATGCCGACCACTTCGATTTCCTTGAAGTTGGCGATGGCAGCGCGGAACACCATGCGGCCGATGCGGCCGAAGCCGTTGATACCGATCTTGATCGTCACGTGAGTCTCCTTGAGAGAAAAGAAAACAAAAACCGTCGAACCTATGCAAAAGGGGTGCCGCTGGCACCCCCGTCATATCACTTGCTCTTCTTGACCTTCAGCTTGGCCACGCCCAGCGCCACCTTGACGGTGTCCACCACGTTTTCCGCGCTGAACCCGAAGTGCTTGAACAGCACCGGCGCCGGCGCCGATTCGCCGTAGGTGTCGATGCCCACCACGGCGGCACAGCCGTACTTCCACCAGCCGTCGGTGACGCCCATTTCCACCGCGATGCGCGGCAGACCGGCAGGCAGCACGGCCTTCTTGTAGGCAGCGTCCTGGCGGTCGAACACATTCGTCGAGGGCATCGAGACCACGCGCACGCCGATGCCGTCCAGCGCCAGCAGCTCCTGCGCACGCAGGGCCAGCTGCACCTCGGAGCCGGTGGCGATGATGACGGCGCGGGCCTTGCCCTTCACGCCCACTTCCTTGGGCTCGGCCAGCACATAGCCGCCCTTGGCGATGTCGTCCACCGCGGTCTTGGGCGCGTAGGGCAGGTTCTGACGCGACAGCGCCAGCACGCTGGGGCGCTGCGCATTGCCGATCGCCATGGTCCAGGCCACCACGGTCTCGGTGGTGTCGGCGGGGCGCCAGACGTCCAGGCCCGGGATCAGGCGCAGCGAGGCCACATGCTCGATCGACTGGTGGGTCGGGCCGTCTTCGCCCAGACCGATGGAGTCGTGCGTGAACACATGGATGACGCGCTGCTTCATCAGCGCGGCCATGCGGATGGCATTGCGGCTGTAGTCGCTGAAGGTCAGGAAGGTGCCGCCGTAGGGGATGTAGCCGCCATGCAGGGCCACGCCGTTCATGATGGCGGCCATGCCGAACTCGCGCACGCCGTAGTTGATGTGGCGGCCGCCGTTCGAGGAACCATCGGCCTCCAGGCGGAAGGCCGGGGTGCTCTTGGTGTTGGTGAGGTTGGAGCCGGTCAGGTCGGCCGAGCCGCCCAGCAGCTCGGGCACGGCGGCGGTGAAGGCCTCCAGCGCCAGCTGGCTGGCCTTGCGGCTGGCCACGGTCTCGGCCTTGCCATGGGCGGCAATGACTGCGTCCACCGCGGTCTGCGCGAAGTTGGCGGGCAGCACGCCGGCCATGCGGCGCTGGAACTCGGCGGCCAGCTCGGGGTGGGCCGTGGAATAGGCATCGAAACGCTCGTCCCAGGCGGCCTCAAGCGTGGCGCCGGTGGCCTTGGCATCCCAGTCGGCATACACCTCTTGCGGGATCACGAAGGGCTCATGGGCCCAGCCCAGCGCCTCGCGCGTGAGCTTGATCTCCTCGCCACCCAGGGCCTCGCCGTGCGCCTTGGCGGTGCCGGCGCGGTTCGGGGAGCCCATGCCGATGGTGGTCTTGGCGATGATCAGCGTCGGCATGTCCGTGCTCATCTTGGCCAGGCTGATGGCGGTGTCGACCGACTCCACATCGTGGCCGTCCACCGGGCCGATCACGTTCCAGCCATAGGCCTCGAAACGCTGGGCGGTGTTGTCGATGAACCAGGGCGCAACCTGGCCATCGATGGAGATGCCGTTGTCGTCGTAGATCGCGATCAGCTTGTTGAGCTTCCAGGCGCCAGCCAGGGCGCAGGCCTCGTGGCTGATGCCCTCCATCAGGCAGCCGTCGCCCAGGAAGGCGTAGGTGTGGTGGCCGACGATGTCGTGGCCTTCACGGTTGAATTCCTTGGCCAGCATCTTCTCGGCCAGGGCCAGGCCCACGGCATTGGTGATGCCCTGGCCCAGCGGGCCGGTGGTGGTCTCGACGCCGGGGGTGATGCCCACCTCGGGGTGGCCCGGGGTCTTGCTGTGCAGCTGGCGGAAGGCCTTCAGCTCCTCGATCGGCAGCGCGTAGCCGGTCAGGTGCAGCAGCGCATAGATCAGCATCGAGCCATGGCCGTTGGAGAGCACGAAGCGGTCGCGGTCGGCCCATTGCGGATTGGCCGGGTTGTGGCGCAGGTGGCGGTTCCACAGCGCCACCGCGATCTCGGCCATGCCCATGGGGGCGCCCGGGTGGCCGGAATTGGCCTGCTGCACGGCGTCCATGGCCAATGCGCGAATGGCGTTGGCCATCTGGGTGGTGTTGCGGGCAGCGGTATCGGCCATGGTGTGTGCGGGATGGAGTTGCGGGGGAAAACCCGGCATTTTACGTGCGTCCGCGGCGGCGCCAATCTTGATCCAGAGCAATGCGTCACGGCCCGCTAGGCTTCAACCTCTGGCATAGAACGGAGACAAGACCATGCAAGCCCTGACCCTCACCGTGATCCGCGACGAGCACCGCGCCCTCGCCGCGATGCTGCGCTCCATCCCGCTGCTGCTGGCCGAGCACCGCCGCCACAACAGCCTGCCGGACTTCCACGCCCTGCGCGCGATGCTGTTCTATGTGGACGAATTCCCCGAGCGCCTGCACCACCCCAAGGAGAGCGAGCTGCTGTTTCCCAAGCTGCGCGCACGCGCCCCGGAAATCCGCGAGGTGCTGGACCAGCTGGACCAGGACCATGGCCGCGGCGAGCGCGCCATCCGCGAGCTCGAGCATGCGCTGCTGGCCTTCGAGATGATGGGCGAGGCGCGCCGCGACGCCTTCGAGGAGATGGCGCAGCGCTATGTGACGGCCTATCTCAGGCATATGGAAACCGAGGAGCGCGAGATCCTGCCGCTGGCGGTCAAGATGCTCAGCCCGGCCGACTGGGCCGACCTCGACGAGGCCTTTGCCGCCAACCAGGACCCGCTCACCGGCCATGCCGCGGCCGAGGAATACCAGGCCCTGTTCCAGAAGGTGCTGGCGGCCGTGCCGGCGCCGATCGGGCTGGGGCCGGCGCTCTAGCGAGCCGCATCTCACTACACTCCCGGCCCATGCGAGCCATCATCCTCGCGGCCGGGCGCGGCGAGCGCATGCGGCCGCTCACCGACCACCAACCCAAGCCACTCCTGCAGGTCGCCGGCAAGCCGCTGATCGTCTGGCATATCGAGGCCCTGGCGGCGGCCGGTGTGCGCGACATCGTCATCAACACCGCCTGGCTGGCCGAGCAGTTCCCGCAGCAGCTGGGCGACGGCAGCCGCTGGGGCCTGCGCCTGCACTACAGCGACGAGGCGCGCGACCATGGCGGTGCGCTCGAGACCGCCGGCGGCATTGCCAAGGCCCTGCCGCTGCTGTGCGCCGATGGCGACGAGAGCTTCTGGGTCGCCTCGGCCGACGTGCACCTGCCGGACTTCCGCGCCTCGGCGGCGCGCGCCGAGACCTTTGCGCACAGCGACATGCTGGCCCATCTGTGGATGGTGCCGAACCGGCCGCACAAGCCCGGCGGCGATTTCGGCATCGACGCCCAAGGCCTGGCCACCAGCGCGGCCAGCACGCCCGACGCCAGCGGGCCGCGCTACACCTGGTCCTGCGTGGGCCTGTTCAAGCGTGCCCTGTTCGAGGGTGTGCGCGTCGGCGAACATGCCGCGCTGCGCCCCTGCCTGGAAGCGGGCATCGCCGCACGCCGCATCAGTGCCGAGCTCTACACCCAGGCCTGGGAGGACGTGGGCACGCCCGAGCGCCTCGCGTCACTGAATGCAGTGACGCGCTAGGGTCTAGCCCGGGGCCGGGCCGGGCGGGGCGAGGGCGAGAATCGGTGCGCACCGCGCACCCGCCATGACGCCCGCCGTACCCTCCGCCGACCTGCCCGCCAACCTGGCCTGGTGGCTGCTGCTGGCGCTGCTGCTGGCGCTGGGCTGGCTGGCCCATGGCTGGCGGCGCGCCCGCGATGCCCAGCGCCAATGCGAGGCGCTCGCACGCACCGCCCGGGCCGAGCGCGCCGAGCTGATCGAAGGCATCGAGACGCTCAGCGAGGCCTACTCGATGTTCGACGCCGACGACCGTCTGCTGATCTACAACCAGGCCTTTGCGCGCCTCTACCCGGCCAGCGCGCCGCATTGGCGGCCCGGCATGCGCTACGAGGACTTGCTGCGCGGCATCATCGCCGCCGGCGAGGTGACGCCGGCGATCGGCCAGGAGGAAGCCTGGCTGGCCGAGCGCATGCAGATGCACCGCGCGCCGGGTGAGCCCTGGCTGCAGGAGCTGCCCGGCAATCGCTGGGTGCGCATCTACGAACGCCAGACCGCCTCGGGCGGCACCATCGGCATACGCGCCGACGTCACCGAGCTGGTGCGCACCCAGCAGGCCCTGCAGACCAGCCAGGCCCAGCTGCGGGCCATCATCAGCACCGCCGGCGTGGCCATCGTCACCACCGATGCCGAGGGGCGCATGCGCAGCGCCAACCCGGCGGCGCTGCGCCTGTTCGGCTACGAGCTGGACGAGATGCTGGGCCAGGACGTGGCGATGCTGATGGACGAACCCGAGCGCAGCACCCATGCCCATTACCTGCTGCGCTTCCGCCAGGGCCAGGGCGGCCAGTTGATGGGCCGCGCGCGCGAGTTCAACGCCCTGCACAAGAGCGGCCGGCCGCTCACGGTCCAGCTCTCCGTCTCCGAGGTGCGCAGCGAGGCCGAGCAGCTGTTCGTGGCGGTGATCAGCGATCTCACCGAGCGCAAGCGCTTCGAGATCGAGCTGCAGCATGCCAACGAGCAGCTGCTGCGCCTGTCCACCACCGATGCCCTCACCGAGCTGGCGAACCGCCGCCTGCTGATGCAGCGCCTGGAGGACGAATGGCGGCGCGGCCTGCGCACCGGCGCGCCGCTGTCGCTGCTGCTGGTCGACGTGGACTACTTCAAGCTCTACAACGACCATTACGGCCACCAGGCCGGCGACGATGCGCTGGTGGCGGTGGCCTCGGTGCTGCGCAACAGCGCCAATCGCCCGGCCGATCTGGTGGCGCGTTATGGCGGCGAGGAGTTCGTGCTGCTGCTGGCGCAGACCGATACCGAGGGCGCGCGGGCGGTGGCCACGCGCTGCCGCGAGCTGCTGGCCGGCCTGGCCCTGGCGCATGAACTCTCGCCGCTAGGCGGTGGCCTGCTGACGCTCTCGATCGGCATGGTCAGCGGCGTGCCCTACCGCGGCAGCTCGGCCTCGCAATGGCTGGCCCAGGCCGACCTGGCGCTCTACCAGGCCAAGTCGCAGGGGCGCGACCGCGCCGTGGTGGCGCCAGTGTTCTCGGAAGCCTAGTTCACCGGCCGCTCGCGCGAGCCCGCCATCTGCAGCGCGCCGGTGGCCAGCCATTCGGCCAGCGGGCGCTGGCGCCAGGCGCGCAGCTCCTCGTCCGACGCGGCGCTGGCGCTCACCACCCCCAGCCAGCCGTTGCGGCCGGCGCGCTTGACGGCATAGAGCGCCGCATCGGCCACATCGATAACGCTGGACCAGTCGAGCGCGCGCGCATGCGCCGGCGCCAGCGGGAAGCAGGCAAAGCCCACCGAGCAGGTCTTGTGCAGCAGGCTGCCGTCGTCCAGCACGAAGGGGCGATCCGCCACCATGGCGCGAGCGCGCTCGGCCAGCTCGGCGGCATGGTGGCGCGAGGTGGCGCGCGCCACGATCAGGAATTCCTCGCCGCCCCAGCGCACCAGGTAGTCGGCGTCGCGGAACACCGACAACAGGCGGCCGCGCATCTGCTGCAGCACCGCGTCGCCGGCGGAATGGCCATGCTGGTCGTTGACCTGCTTGAAGTGATCCACGTCGACCAGGAAGAACAGCAGGTCGGCGTCGTCGTGCAGGGGCGCGCCATGCTGCTGATGGCCCTCGTGGCGGCGGATCGCCAGCGCGACGTCGGCCTCGATGTGCTGGGCCAGGAAGCGGCGGTTGCGCAGGCCGGTGAGCGGATCGGTGAGGCTGGATTCGCGCATCGCCTGCGAGAGGTTTTCCAGCGCCAGGGTGCGCTCGCGCACCTTGGCCTCCAGCGCCAGCTGCTGGCGCTGCAGATAGCCGGTGCGCCATTGCACCAGCGCATAGACCAGGCCGCCCAGCAGCAGCACCGCCAGGGCGCGCGCCCACCAGGTCTGCCACCAGGTGGGCCGCACATGCACCGGCAGGCTCAGCTCCTGCGCGCTCCAGTCGCCCACGCGGTTGCTGCCACGCACCTTGAGCAGGTAGTCGCCGGGGCTCAGATTGCTGTAGCTGGCGATGCGGAAATCGGCATCGGTGTCGACCCAGTCGGCGTCCAGCCCCTGCAGCTGGTAGCGGTAGCGATTGCGTGCCGGGTTGCTGTAGTCCAGCGCCGCAAACTCCAGGCTGAAGCCGCGCTCGCCGGGCGCCAGGGTCAGGCCTTGTGCCACGGTGGCCAGGGGGCGGCGCTCACCATCCACGCGCAGCTCGGTGGGCACCACCGGCGGCGCATAGGCCCAGCGCTTGAAGCGCCCGGGCTCCACCACCAGCAGCCCCTTGTTGCCGCCATAGGCCAGCCGCCCGTCGGCCAGTTGGGCATAGGCGCGGAACCAGCCGGTGCCGATGTCGGCGCCATCCGCCGGGCTGAGCTCGTAATAGCGGCCATCGGCCGGATCGAAGACGGCGCGGTGCGTCCAGATGCGGCCATGGGCATCGGCCAGCAGATTGGCGCCGAAGCCGCGCCCGCCAAAGCCATGGCGCTCGGCCACGCGCTCGAAGCTCGCCAGCCGGCCGTCCCAGGCCTGCAGCCGGTGCAGGCCCGCGGCGGTATCGATCCAGAGCCGCTGCTGCGCGTCCACCAGCAGGCCCAGCACCGATTTGCTGGCCAGGCCCGCCTCCGGCTTGGCGACGATGGGCTGCAGCTCGCGCGCGCCCGCCGCCACCCGGTAGAGGCCGCTCTCGCCGCCCACCCAGAGGCTGGCATCGGGCATCTCCACCAGCGCATTGACATCGCCGCTGAGGGTCTGGCCGCCCGCCAGCTGCACGCGCTCGAGCCCGCGCGCACCCGGATCGTGCCGGTACAGGCCGTCCTGCGTGCCGATCCAGATCGCGCCGTCGCGGCTGGCGCGCAGGCAGCGCGCCCGGCCCTTGCCGGCGCTGTGCACGCTCAGCAACTCGCGCCGCGGGCTGAATTCGTAGACGGCGGTATCGGTGCCCACCCAGACCCCGCCATCCAGCGCCTGCGCCAGGCCGCCCACGCGCCCGCCCTGAAAGCGCCCGGCCACGCCATGCTGCGGCCGGATCGCGCCGATCACGCGCAGCTGCGCATCCATCACCGCCACGCCGCGCTCGTTGGTGCCGACCCAGATCTCGCCCTCGCGGGTCTGCAGCAGGCTGCGCACATCGGCCTCGCCGAACACGCTCGCGGCATCGGCATCGGCGCGCCGCACCCAGAGCCCGGTGGCCGCCGGGTTGTGGCGCTGCAGGCCACCGCCGTAACTGCCCACCCAGATCCAGCCGGCGGCGTCGCGCAGCAGCACGCGCACATCGTTGGCGGCCAGGCCCCAGGGGCGCGCGTCGTCGTGGCGCAGCTGCTTGAGCAGGGCGCCGTCCTGCACCGCGCGCAGCTCCAGGCCGGTGGCGCTGGCCACCCAGACCTCGGTGTCGTTGAGCGCCGCCAGCGCATAGACCGAGCTGGACTTGCTGCCGCCCTGGCCGGCGGGCGCGCGCGCCAGCCAGCGGCCGGCGCCGCTGACGGGATCGACGATGGCCAGCTCGCCCTGCTGGGTGCCGACCCAGAGGCGGCCATCGGGTGCCTCGGCCAGCATCGAGATGATCTTGCCCGCCAGCTGCTGCGGCTGCGCCGCATCGGAGAACACCGGCTCGAAGCGCTGCCCGCCCGGGCTCAGCCGCGCCAGCCCGTTCCAGGTACCGGCCCAGAGCTGGCCGCGCCGGTCCAGGTAGAGGCTCTGGATGCGGTCGTCGGGAATGCCGCCGCCGGCGCGGTTGAAATGCTGGAACACCGCCTTGGCGGGGTCGACGCGGTCCAGCCCGCCGCCGATCGTGCCGACCCAGATGCTGCCATCGCGGTCCTGCGCCAGCGCCCGCACCGTGCCGGGGGCGAGCGACTTGGGATCGGCGGCATTGCTGCGGTAGAAGGTCCAGCGGTCGGCCGCGGGGTCGTAGAGGCCCAGGCCATCGCTTTCGGTGCCCACCCACAGCCGGCCATCGCGCGCCGCCAGGATGGAGCGGACGAAGCTGGTGCCGAGCTGGCGGCGCTGCTCGTTGTGCATGGCCACCGACTTGACTTGATAGCCATCAAAGCGCACCAGGCCGACGCTGGTGCCGACCCAGATGAAGCCGCTGCCGTCCTGGGCGATCGCCGACACCACGCCGTCGGCGATCGAGCCGGCATCGCCCACCGAATCGAAGCGCGGCTCCGCCAGCAGCGGCTGCTGCGCCGCCGCCGGGCCGCACAGCAGGCACAGAAACCACAGGATCAAGACGCGCCCGAGCATGCCGCGATATTAGCGGCCCGCGGCGCCATCCCCATGCCGCGCCAGCCACACCATGCGGCCGGGGTCAGTTCTTGCCTTACTTGGCCAGCGGCTTGGTGATGGCGTCGATGCGTTCCAGCACTTCCGGCGTCAGCCTGGGCGCCAGCGCCAGGGCGGCGAGGTTGTCCTGCAGCTGGCTGAGCTTGCTGGCGCCCAGGATCACGGTGGAGACATGCGGGTTGTGGTTGGCCCAGGCGATCGCCAGCTGCGCCACATTGCCGCCCAGCTCGGCGGCCAGCTTCTCCAGCTCGGCCACCGCGGCGTTCTTGGCGGCATCCTGCAGCTGCTCGCGCATCCAGGCCATGTTCTCCAGCGCGCCGCGGCTGCCCTCCGGAATGCCGGCCTTGTACTTGCCGGTGAGCAGGCCCGAGGCCAGCGGGCTCCAGGTGGTGAGGCCCAGCCCCAGGTCCTCGTACAGGCGCGCGTACTCCTGCTCGACGCGCTGGCGATGGAACAGGTGGTACTGCGGCTGCTCCATCACCGGCTTGTGCAGGTGGTGGCGCTCGGCGATCTCCCAGGCGGCGCGGATGTCGGCGGCCGACCATTCGCTGGTGCCCCAGTAGAGCGCCTTGCCCTGGGTGATCATGTCGCTCATCGCGCGCACCGTCTCCTCGATCGGCGTGTGCGGATCGGGGCGGTGGCAATAGACCAGGTCGATGAAGTCCAGGCCCAGGCGCTGCAAGGAGCCATCGATCGCCTGCATCAGGTACTTGCGGTTGAGCGTGTCCTTGGCATTAACGGTATTGGCCTCGCGGCTGATGCCCCAGAAGAACTTGGTCGAGACGATGTAGGACAGGCGCGGCCATTTCAGCGCCTTGAAGGCCTCGCCCATCACCACCTCGCTCTTGCCCATGGCATAGACCTCGGCGTTGTCGAAGAAGTTCACACCGGCGTCGAAGGCGGCCGCCAGCATCTCGGTGGCGGCCTTGGTGTCGACCTGGTTGTGATAAGTGACCCAGGAGCCCAGCGAGAGCTCGGAGACTTTGAGGCCGCTGCGGCCCAGGCGACGGTATTGCATATGGATGCTCCTGCTTGGAAGGCCGCTAGCGTAGCGGACTCCCGCCGCTATAGTGGGCGGCGCACGGCAAAGCCCGCCGGCGTACCCCGAATTCATACGCTATGCGCACCATGCCCACCGAAGCCAGCACGCCGACCCGCATGTCACTCGCCGTGGTGGGCGCCGGGCCGGCCGGTCTGAGCCTGGCCCTGCTGGCCGCCCAGCTGCTGCCCGAGGCGGCCATCAGCCTGTTCGACGCGCGGCCGCTGGAACGCGATGTCTCGG
>Ga0208125_100149_pt1 | contig 64281 bp, 59 predicted proteins | sample LakWasM128_HOW14_2_FD_183938 | JGI IMG/M metagenome (GOLD analysis project Ga0208125, IMG submission 183938) | Freshwater sediment methanotrophic microbial communities from Lake Washington under simulated oxygen tension - Sediment Metagenome... | ecosystem: Environmental > Aquatic > Freshwater >...
TGCCCTAGCAGAGTTAATGGCAGCTCATGATGTTTTGTGGCGGGATGATTTTTTTTCATATTTACATGATAGCGCATTGCTTTAAATATCAATAAATGAGGTAGAATTTATCCATCTCGTCATGGCGTATCTCCCTTATGTTGCAGCTTGGCTCAGCCGCCCCGGATTTTTCTTTGCCTGACTCCGACATGGAGACGCTTAAGCTTTCCAAGTTCCGGGGTAAAAAGGTAGTTTTATACTTTTACCCCAAAGATGACACACCTGGCTGCACTGTTGAAGCCATTGAGTTTAGTGACCTGGAAAATGAATTCATCAAGCACAACACTATTATCATTGGCGTGAGCAAGGATGATTGCATGAGCCATGCTGCTTTTCGTGACAAACATGGTCTTGCAGTAAACCTGCTCTCCGATGAAGACGGCAAAGTGTGCGAGAAATACAAGGTTTGGCAAGAGAAAGAAAAAGATGGCATCAAAAAAATGGGCATTATGCGTTCAACCTTTGTCATTGATACGGATGGAATTTTGAGGCACATGCAATACGGGGTGGTTGCCAAAGGCCATGCTGCAGAAATCCTTACCCTTATCAAAACACTTTGAAACCCTATTAATTTAAAAACTGGACTTGAAAGAAAAGATTATGCAAATCTCCATGAACACTGTTGTAACGATGACATATGAGCTTCGTGATTCCGAAGGCAATGTGCTTGAAGCCAGTGCCGACCCCGTAAGCTACCTGCATGGCGGATATGACAATATTTTCCCGCGGGTGGAAGAGGAACTGCATGGAAAATCCGTGGGTGATGTAGTTGAAATTACGCTGGAGCCTGCCGATGCATTTGGCGATTACGATGAAGAGCTGGTACAGATCGAACCAGTATCCGCCTTCCCCAGCAAAGATATTAAAGTGGGCATGCAATTTGAAGGTGAAGATGAAACTGGTGAAGTAATTTTATACACCATCACCAATATTGAAGATGGCAAGGCGGTCGTAGACGGTAACCACCCATGGGCTGGTGAGCGCGTGTTATTTAAAGCCACAGTCACCGCTGTACGTTCAGCCAGCAAAGAAGAAGTTGAGCATGAGCATGTGCACGGTGCGGGCGGCCATCACCACTAATCAACATTAGGGAGTGCGTAGGTATATGCTTAAGCACTCCCAATCAGCACTCTTCCTGCGTATTTAACTTTCTTTAAATAAAAACAACTGCTCAATTTCCCTTGCTGGCAAAGGCTTGCTAAAAAGGTAGCCCTGCGCGGTGTCGCATTTTTGCGCTTTCAAAAATGCTTGCTGCATTTCCGTTTCTACACCCTCTGCAACCAGTTCCAGACCCAGATTGTGCGCCAGGGCAATAGTTGCAGCACAAATCGCCGCATCGTTAGTATCCGTTTCAATGTCTTTAACAAAAGAGCGGTCTATTTTAAGCCGGTCGAATGGTAGAAGTTTCAAATAGCTCAGTGATGAGTACCCGGTGCCAAAATCATCGATAGCAAGCTTGATACCCATGCCACGCAGCTTGTTCAGAAGCTCAATGGTTGCGTCCGGGTTTTCCATCGCTACGCTTTCAGTAATCTCTAACTCCAAGTCACCCTTGTTTAAACCATATTGCTGCATGCTCTGGGCAACCATATCCACCAGATTCTTTGCCTTCAACTGGCGTGCCGACAGGTTTACGGACATGCATATCCCGGATATGCCCCTGTCTTGCCATACCTTAAGTTGCCGACAAGCCTCTTTTAGCACCCACTCACCGAGCGTAACAATCAAATCACTTTCCTCGGCAACGGGGATAAATTTAAGCGGTGGAATCAGGCCATGTTCCGGATTTTGCCAACGCACCAAGGCTTCTACCCCGGTCATGCGCCCGTTGTGCAGATCGATCTGGGGTTGGTAATGCAGCACGAATTGCTGGTGTATGAGCGCATGCCGCAGGCTATTCTGCATCTGCATTTTTTCACTCACTGCCAACTTCATTTCTTCCGTAAAAAACTGGTAGTTATTACGCCCCTTGCCTTTGGCAAAGTACATTGCCGTATCTACGTTCCGCAATAACTCATCGACCGTGTCCCCATCACCTGGATACATGCCGATGCCAATACTTGGTGTAGAGTGCAAATCATGCCCTTCGATTAAATAAGGGCTGCCCAAAAGATTCATAATCTTCTCAGCCACGCTGGTAGCTACCACCTGATTTTCAATACCACTGAGTATCACAACAAACTCATCCCCACCCAGCCTGGCGACAATATCGCTGCTACGTAGGCAACCGCTCAGCCGCTGCGCAACCTCTACCAGCAAAGCATCCCCGACATGGTGCCCCAGCGTATCGTTAATTTCTTTAAAGTGATCCATATCAATCATCATTACCGCCAGCCCATCATCATCGCCAGCAACATTGCTGATAGCCAGCTCAAGATGCAATTGCAGCGCAAGCCTGTTAGGCAGGCTGGTCAGCGCATCATGGTGAGCTAAGTGATGGATGCGATCCTGAGCTACTTTGCGCTCACTGATATCACTAAAGGTATGCACATAATAACTAGGGGTACCGTGAGCATCCGGGACAGCATAGATAGTGAGCGATTTAGGATAGACCGAACCATCCTTGCGACTCCCGATTACCTCACCATGCCAGAAGCTGTTTGCCTTTAAAGCCTGGCGGATATGCAACAAATCCGTAGAGGTTGTCTTCCCCATGATGGCCACCTCAGCCGAGAGGCCGATGACATCTTCCGCCACGAACCCGGTCAGCTTACTAAAGGCAGGATTGACTGAGACGATAGTCTCCGCCGTATCTGTGATGACAATAGCCTCATTGGAACCATCAAATACGCTAGCCGCCAGTCTTAGTGCAGCATCCTGGGTTTTAATTTTCTTTATTTCCATCAACCAGACATACACCAGCCCCCCACAGAACAGGGATAGCATCACGCCTAAGCTTACATACCAGAACCTTTTTCCATCATCCTCTCGTTGCCAAAATCCCCAGCCTTTTGCTGGCGCTGCCGCAAGCTGCCAGAACTGTCCGCCTGGCAAGGAAATATCCAGCAATACCGGATTCTGCTGAAACATGAGTGCATTCCCGAAAACCATATCGCCCTGTGCACCCAGTCCATTCTTGCCACGTAATGCGTAACTGATTTTGCTATCAAGATTTGCAATGCCGCTAGCTTGTAACAAAGCATCAGCATTCAGCACGACTGAAGCCAAGCCCCAATACGAGTTTCCGCTATGGTCCGACGCATCAGACGAGGTGTAAATCGGAAAGCGGTTAATCAAACCCCTACCGCCCTGCACCAGATCAACCGGACCAGCAAACACAAAATTACGAGTCTCCATCATACGAATCACTGCATCACGTTGCTGGGGATTATCCAGGTAACGTAAACCCATCGCTTTTTCGTTGCCTTCCAAGGGGAAAACATATTGAACGACGTTATCAGGGGCAACTGCGATATTCCTGACATATTTGCCGTATACCAGAATACGGTTAGCCACGCGGGCAATCTCATCCTGCCTGAATGCTGGATTGGCTGAAATATAGCTGACGAGGCCAAGTGAAAGATACACGGAACTATTAATTTCGCTTTCCAGCCGGGCACGAATCAAGCCCGCTTCTGTGGACACATCGGCACGTGCTTGCTGCTGGAGTCTGCTGGCTTCAATGGAGTTAAGATAGCTAGTAAGGACTAGCAGTAATGCTGCCACGACGGCAGCAATTGCTAAAGGAACCAGCCTATCTCGATATGAGAGCCGGTCTTTTTTATGAATGGACGTGATTGCCTGATTGGACATAAGCCTGATCGATTATAACTTCAAACTGCGCAACAAATAACCATCTAATTCTAAGCTTAAACCAAGCCCTTCAAGCGATAGAGTGCTTCCAATGCCTGCTTGGGTGTAAGCTCATCCGGCTCCATCGTCTCCAACTCGCTAACTACTGGGTGCAACGGCAGCACCGGCTCCTTTTCAGCTTGGGCAAACATGTCCGTTTGCGGCCCTGAAACCAGGTTCTGTTGCTCTAATTGCGCCAGCTTACGCTTGGCAGAGGCGACCACTGATTTAGGAATCCCAGCCAACTGCGCCACCTGCAAGCCGTAGCTTTGGCTTGCGGGGCCATCCTCCACACTATGCAGAAAGACAATACCATTGCCATGCTCCACTGCATCAAGATGCACATTGGCAGACTGCTTAAACTCTTCGACCAGCCTTGTCAGCTCAAAATAATGGGTAGCAAACAGGGTATAGCTACGATTTTTCTCCAATAACTGTTTAGCTACCGCCCAAGCCAGTGCCAAACCATCGAAGGTCGATGTACCGCGTCCAATTTCATCAAGCAGTACCAGGCTTTTTGCCGTCGCATTGTGCAGGATATTTGCGGTTTCGGTCATCTCCACCATAAAGGTGGATCTGCCACCTGCAAGGTCATCCGACGCGCCGATACGGGTAAATATCCTGTCTATACTGCCTATTCTGGCGGAGGTTGCAGGAATAAAGCTGCCACAATGCGCGAGTAATACGATCAGGGCTGTTTGCCGCATATAGGTCGACTTACCGCCCATGTTCGGGCCGGTAATCAACAACAACTGCCGGTAGGGAGAGAGTGCCACATCGTTGGCAATAAAAGGCTGAGCGATCTGCTCTACCACGGGATGGCGTCCACCAACAATCTCAAGGCCGGCCTCATCTACAAAATCCGGGGCAACATAATTTAAAGCCAGCGCACGCTCGGAAAAAGTACATAACACATCCAGCTCGGCAACGGCCAAGGCATTACCCTGTAACACTGCAATATATTGGATCAGCGCACTCAGTACTGACTCATATAGTATTTTTTCCCGAGCCAGCGCCCTGTCATTAGCAGATAGCACCTTATCCTCAAATGCCTTCAGCTCAGGCGTGATAAAGCGCTCAGCATTCTTCAGTGTCTGCCGACGACGATACTCAGCGGGCGCACTCTCCGCTTGTGCCCGGCTGATCTCAATATAGAAACCATGCACACTGTTGTATTCGACCTTTAAATTATTGAGCCCAGTGCGCTCACGTTCCTGTGTTTCGAACTTGAGCAGAAACTCACCACAGTTAGTCTGGATGCCACGCAGCTCATCTAGCTCAGCATCATAACCATCGGCAATCACACCTCCCTCCCGCAATACCGATGAAGGCTCCGATTTGATAGCGCGCTGGAGCAACTCCAGCGCAGCTGCTGGCACCTGCATTTTAAGCGCCAAGTCAGGAAGCAACCTTGAGGTCATGCCCAACAACTGTGCCTGGATTAAAGGTAGCTGTTTCAGGCTGTCGCGCAATCCCGACAAATCTCTTGGTCTCGCCGTTTTCAGTGCAATCCTTGCTGTGATGCGCTCAACATCCCCTATCGCCTTCATCATCTGACGCAAACCCACATACTGGTCGCCGTAAATAAGGGCAGTTACTGCCTCATGTCGGGCTATGACGTCACTCTTGTGCTGTAGTGGGTGATGCAACCAATATCGTAAAAGCCTGGCCCCCATGGCGGTCTGAGTGGTATTCAATAACGAGTAAAGGGTAGGCGATGCTTCACCCCGTAATGTCTGGTCTATCTCCAGGTTGCGCCGGGTTGCTGCATCAAGTTGAATAAAGCTGCTGGCTTGCTCGACACTGAGTGCATTTATGTGTGGCAACGTAGTACGCTGGGTATGTTTCACATAGTCCAGCAACGCTCCGGCAGCCGCAATGGCGGCTGTCAGGTCGGCCGCACCAAACCCGGCCAGGTCATAAGTATTGAATTGCCTGGTCAACGTCTGTCTGGCGGAATCCAGGTCAAACTGCCATGGGGCAAGGCGCCGCTTTGGACATTTTGCTGCGTCTATCGCCGAATGCGTAAAGTCGTCGGCATACAGCAGCTCGGCAGGGGCAATGCGCTCCATCTCCTGCGCCAATAAGCCGGGGGCTATCTCACTCAAAACAAACTGCCCGGATGCCAGGTTAATACGCGCCAGGCCGATAACACCCTCAGCAGCATATACTGCCAGCAACAGATTATCGCGACTGTCATCCAGCAAGGCACTGTCAGTCAATGTACCCGGGGTAAGAATACGCGTTACCTGACGCTCCACCGGGCCTTTGCTTTTTGCCGGATCACCAATCTGCTCACAAATCGCTACCGCTTCACCAAGCTTGGTGAGCTTGGCGAGATATTGCTCTGCCGCGTGGTAAGGCACACCAGCCATCCGGATAGGCTCGCCGTTAGATGCGCCGCGCTTGGTAAGTGTGATGCCCAGCAAACGCGATGCTTTTTCAGCGTCGTCATGAAACAGCTCGTAAAAGTCCCCCATGCGATAGAACAGCAACATATCCGGATGTTGCGCTTTAATCGCCAGATACTGGCGCATCATGGGAGTATGACTTCCAGATGCTAGGTCTTGATTAATAATTTCGGCACTGTCCATTGAGTATCTTGATTGTTAGCTGATGCAGCTATTTTAACCAGTATGCAGATTAATCGGCAGTACTGCAGACAGTTTATATTGGGAATTGTCTTTGCTCTGAAAAGTAGAGAGGGCGTTTGGTTAATTAGACCAATACGCCCTCCGGTAGATTGCCTTAAACAGGCAGGGATAATGCCAACTGATGTTTTACGGCTTCTTTTTGCTACCGTTCACTATGGACTCCATCAACTCCTTCAGGTCTTTTGACACCTCAGGATGCTTGAGCCCGAGTCGAATAGTGGCCTCCAGATAACCAAACTTGGAGCCACAATCATAGCGCACACCGTCGAAACGGAACGCCAGCACTTGCTCCTCGCTGAGTAAAGCAGAGATACCATCAGTCAGTTGAATTTCACCCCCGGCACCTGGCTTAACATTATCAAGGTGGTGAAAAATTCGCGGGGTCAATATGTAACGCCCAACTACACCCAAGGTTGATGGGGCATCTTTAGGCTCAGGTTTTTCAACAATAGCAGAGACCTGCTCAATATTTTTGCTTACCGGGGTTGTTGCAACGATACCGTAACTTTTGGTTTGATCAGGCGGGACGTCCTCAACACCCAATAGGGAGCAACGATAATAATCGTAGGCATCCACCATTTGCTTCATTACAGGTACCTTGCCATCTAAAAGGTCATCTGCCAGCAGAATCGCAAACGCATCATCATTCACTACTGGCTTTGCCAGGCGCACGGCGTGTCCCAAACCCAAAGCCTGAGTCTGGCGGATATAAATGCAATTAACATTCTTGGGAACAATATTCTGGACGATCTTGAGTAGTTCTTTCTTGCCATTACGTTCGAGCTCATTTTCCAGCTCGTAAGCCATATCAAAATGGTCTGAGATAGAACGCTTGTTACGACCAGTAATAAAAATCAAATCAGTGATGCCTGCTGCGACAGCTTCCTCAACAGCGTACTGAATGAGAGGTTTATCAACTATGGGTAACATCTCCTTCGGATTTGCTTTGGTTGCCGGTAAAAATCGGGTTCCCATGCCTGCTACAGGAAAAACTGCTTTAGTGACTTTTTTCATAATATGATTTTCTTTATCAATAAATATTAATTTTTAATTACTTGTTTCCAATAACAACCTTCACTGACTCAACGCTGCTACCGGATGGATGAGTTCGCGGGATGCCTTAAGAATTATAAAACGGCCTACATTTCACCATGATGACGAACTGACAACGGTTAATCCATAAGCAAGAACAATACCAAAAAAACATCCCACCCTATTCAATATGGGACGGCTAGCGGCTCACCTATAAACAAACCTTGAGCAGGCCAAAGCACACTTTTCCAATAGGATTCTATCGCAGTTTCGCCACTCAGATAATGTTTCATTACTACCGCCGGGTGAGGGAATTTCTGCCAGTAGTTGCAAGGTTCTGAAACCGTGCCATAGCTTGCTGTGGCACCAGCTTCCAGCCATCGCAAACTGGACATTTGCGATGTACCCAACAAATCACCGCCCGCAGAAGTCAGGTGGTCGGCAATTGCCCCAGGCATGAAAATCAAACTGGATAAGCTGGGCACATGGGTGAGCCCTGTAAAATAAAACATCACATCGTGCTTATCTTGAATCGCATTAACATTCAATGTCTTGACTTCAAGTTTCTTGGATTCAATACGCCCGGATTTAGGAAAAAGTGGTGCCCGGGTACTACGGTTCTTATCAGCAGTATTCAATAGATATGCACTTGCCTCATTCAGCCTGAATGCACTTAAAACACCGCGATCAATCAGCCCCTTTGCCTGTTCCACAGACTCCACAGGTAACAGCATGGAAATACGCATGTTCAAATCATCAAAGGGCCTTTTACTGTTTGAGTCGAAATATGGACTGGCACGGCCAGGTGCACAGGTTTTCTTGCATTGTCCGGCATCGTATCCAAGAGTCATAGCCGACGTGATGGAGTTGCAGGAAACGGCGTAAGGCGTTGTCCATACAAGAACTAGCGCCTGAATCTCAGAGCTTAGGCTGGCAATCACCTTCTGCCGTAACTCATTAAATACAACTGGGCTCAGGTTACGCACATCCAGCGGTAAACTCACCTTAACAAGATTAGCCTGCGGAATATGCCGCGCACTCAGATAATACAGACCAACCTCAAGACTTTTAGGATCAAGCTCATTGACAACCACTGCAACATTTTCCGGTTTAAGCCCGGCAGCCTGTGCCGCCTGCGCATTCACAGCCAACAGGCCGACTGCAACTAGTCCGGTGAACAGCCATCGCCACAACTTCACAAGGTTAATTGTTTTAAGCATGCGCTATAAAAAGACATCAGCCTCTTCAAGCAACTTCCCCAGTTGGTCTTTGGCTGAAAGACTGGGAGAAGCGCCCGCAAGATGCCAATCAATGGCTAATGCCGGGTCATCCCACTTGATGCAGCGCTCATGTTCCGGCGCATAAAAGTCCGTCGTCTTATATAAAAACTCAGCGGCATCCGACAGGGTGACAAAGCCATGCCCAAAACCTGCTGGCACCCACATCATGCGTTTATTGTCTGACGAGAGCACTTCGCCCACCCACTTCCCGAAGGTTTGGGATGACTTTCTCAAATCAACCGCAACGTCGAATACCTCGCCTGCTACCACCCTGACCAACTTACCCTGAGGCTGATTGATCTGGTAATGCAAGCCACGCAATACATGCTTGACTGAGCGGGAATGGTTATCCTGGACAAATTTTGGCCGACTCCCAGTCGCCTCTGCAAATACATTCTCGTTGAAGCTTTCGAAGAAAAATCCTCTTGAGTCACCAAATACCCTGGGCTCAAAAATCAGGACATCTGGAATATTAGTTTTAATCACATTCATCAAAAAACACGCTCATTCAATACTTGCAAAAGATACTGGCCATAGCCATTTTTACTATATTGCTCAGCATGCACCTGCAATGCTTCAGCCGAGATATACCCCTTGCGATAGGCGATCTCCTCGGGACAAGCAATCTTCAGCCCTTGTCGCTTTTCTATGGTCTGAATGAACAAGGAAGCTTCCAGCAGGGATTCATGCGTCCCGGTATCCAGCCAGGCATGCCCTCTTCCCATCATTTCCACATGTAAGTTGCCCTGTTGCAGGTATTGCTTGTTCACGTCGGTGATTTCCAGCTCTCCACGCGGAGATGGCTTGAGGTTTTCTGCAATCTGCACCACTTGGTTATCGTAAAAATATAGGCCAGTGACGGCATACCGGGATTTAGGATGTTTGGGCTTTTCTTCCAGGCTAATCGCTCGACCTGATGCATCAAATTCCACCACACCGTAACGCTCAGGATCGGTCACAGGGTAAGCAAATACGGTTGCTCCACCCTGGCCCGCAGAAGCCTGATCTAGGCCAGCAGTTAAATCATGTCCGTAGAAAATATTATCGCCCAGTATCAGAGCACTAGGATCGTTGGCGATGAATGACTTCCCAATAATAAAAGCCTGGGCCAGACCGTCTGGAGATGGCTGTACAGCATAACTAATATTCATCCCCCACTGGCTGCCATCCCCCAGCAACTGCTCAAATCTTGGCGTGTCCTGCGGCGTAGAGATCAGCAAAATGTCGCGTATCCCCGCCAGCATCAAGGTGGTCAGCGGGTAGTACACCATAGGTTTGTCATAGACCGGTAAAAGCTGCTTGGAAACCACTTGCGTAGCCGGGTAAAGCCGCGTACCGGAACCACCGGCCAAGATGATGCCTTTTCTGTTGCTCATTTCTTGTTTTCCTTATTTGCATCTTGCCTATCTAAAATCTCATCAAGCATACGCGCGGCATGATACTGCCAATCCGGCAAGGTAATAGCAAACGCCTGCTGAAGCTTTGCGGTACTTAATCTGGAGTTCATAGGACGCTTTGCCGGAACCGGGTGTTCAGTCGAAGGGATGGCAATCACTTCAGCCGGCTGACACTTCAGTACGCACCCGAGGTTTAGGGCGTGTGACAGCACATACTGAGCATACGCATGCCATGTGGTTTCACCAGCGGCCACTAAATGATAAAGGCCAGATAATACGTCCGTTTTTTCCAGCATCAGGCGCTGCAGGCATAAGGCTGTTACATCGGCGATCAACTCGGCCGATGTGGGCGCACCGTATTGGTCTCCCACGACCTTCAGTACGTCCCGCTCAGTTGCAAGACGCAACATGGTTTTAGCAAAATTGCTGCCGCGCGCAGCAAACACCCAGCTGGTACGGAAAATTAAATGCTTGCAGCCGGACTGCTGTATCGCCAACTCCGCTTCCAGCTTGGTCGCTCCATAAACGCTTAAGGGATTAGTTGCATCGTCCTCAACATACCAACCACTCTTTGTGCCGTCAAATACATAATCAGTGGAGTAATGCACCAACCATGCACCCAACTTGTACGCCTCGTCTGCCATCACACCGGTGGCCGTAGCATTCACAGCACGTACCAGGGCAACATCAGACTCAGCCTTATCCACTGCAGTATAGGCCGCTGCATTCACGATGATAGCGGGCCTGTAGTTACTGATTAAGCTGCGTAATTTCTGTGCATCTGCCAAGTCGCAGTCAGCCGCATCAATCGCATATATCTCGCCCAGCGGTGCAAGCGCGCGTTGCAACTCCCATCCGACCTGGCCATTTTTGCCTATCAATAGAATTTTTGTCATCAACTGGCTACTGTGTGTACTGTTTACTAATCCAGTTACGATACTCGCCACTGGTTACGTTAGCGGTCCAGGCCTGATTGGCGAGATACCACTCAACCGTTTTACGTATCCCGGTTTCAAAAGTCTCTTGCGGCCTCCAGCCCAGCTCTCGTTCAAGCTTGGTGGCATCAATGGCATAACGGCGGTCATGCCCGGGGCGATCCGTGACGTAAGTGATTTGCTGTTTGTAGCTTTGGCTATCTGCTCTTGGTGCCAACTCATCCAGTATTGCACATAGTGTATTCACAACGTCCAGATTGGCTTTCTCGTTCCACCCTCCCACATTGTAAGTTTCACCGACCAAACCGGCTTGCAGCACCTTGCGTATAGCGCTGCAATGGTCTTTCACATACAACCAATCCCGCACCTGCTGACCATCTCCATATATCGGTAAAGGCTTGCCAGCAATAGCATTCAGCAAACACAGTGGAATCAACTTTTCCGGAAAATGGTAGGGCCCATAGTTATTGGAACAGTTAGTGGTCAAAACCGGCAGACCGTAGGTGTGGTGGTATGCGCGCACCAGATGATCCGACGCAGCCTTGGAGGCGGAGTAAGGGCTATTAGGTGCATAGGGAGTAGTTTCGGTAAAAGCCGGATCCGTTGCACTCAAGGTGCCATATACCTCATCGGTCGAAACATGCAAAAAACGAAACTGCGCCTTTTCGTTCTCAGTTAGCCCACTCCAATAACTGCGCACCTCTTCCAGCAAATGAAAAGTACCCAGAACGTTAGTCTGAATAAAGTCTTCCGGGCCATGAATAGAGCGATCCACATGGCTTTCTGCAGCAAAGTTCAAAATGGCTCGCGGCTGATATTCACTGAGCAAGCGCCTCACCAACGCTCTATCGCCGATATCCCCATGGATAAAAATATGCTGCTCTCCATGCTGGATTTCAGCCAGATTTTCCAGGTTGCCGGCATAAGTGAGCTTATCCAGATTGATCACCTTGCCAAGCCCAGCCTGCACCCAATCAAGTACAAAATTCGAACCTATAAAGCCGGCTCCGCCCGTTACCAGAATTGTGTCATTCAAAATCTTTATCCAGACTTTCTCTTAGGTAATTAATGTTTTCCGTACGTTAAACAATAAAGCCAACTTTTCCGAGTTGGCTTTATACATGTCAAATAATCTACTTTCAATTAAATCACTACCTACCATGTACTTAATTTGGCAACTAATCTTTAAAAATCAGTCCTTTGAAAATAGGTCGCGGGTATAAACTTTATCAAGTACATCACTCAGATCATCCGTTATGCGATTGGCAATAATGATATCTGAACGATTTTTGAAGTCGGTTAAAGAATTAACCACAGCTGACCTAAAAAATTCCGGCTCAGTGATGACGGGCTCATACACAATCACTTCAATACCCTTGGCTTTTATCCGCTTCATAATCCCCTGGATACTTGAAGCTCTAAAGTTATCCGACCCTGCCTTCATAATAAGTCGATAAATACCAACCACTTTAGGGTTGCGCCTAATTACATCCTGTGCAATAAAATCTTTACGGGTAGAGTTCGCATCAACAATCGCACGAATCAAACTTTGCGGAACATTTTCATAATTCGCCAGAAGCTGCTTAGTATCTTTGGGCAAACAATACCCTCCGTATCCAAAAGAAGGGTTATTATAGTGCTCCCCAATTCTTGGGTCGAGGCACACTCCATCAATGATTTGGCGAGTGTCCAGACCTTGGGTGGCAGAGTAGGTATCAAGCTCGTTAAAATATGCGACACGCATCGCCAGATATGTATTAGAGAATAACTTGATAGCTTCGGCTTCAGTACTATCAGTCAACAAAGTTGGAATATCTTCTTTAATTGCACCTCGCTTGAGCAAGTCAGCGAAAACTGCAGCACGCTCCGATTTCTCTCCCACAACAATACGGGAAGGATAAAGATTATCGTAAAGCGCCTTCCCTTCCCGTAAAAATTCCGGTGAAAACATAATATTTTCACATTGATATTTTTTCTTGATACTTTCAGTAAACCCCACCGGCACAGTTGACTTGATGACCATCACCGCATTTGGATTGATTGCAATGACATCCTGAATCACAGCTTCAACAGAGCGGGTGTTGAAGTAGTTGGTTTCCGAATCGTAATCAGTTGGGGTAGCGATTACAACGAAGTCAGCTCCCTCATATGCATCGTTTTTATCAAGGGTGGCTCTAAAATTAAGTACTTTGTTTGCAAGGTAGTCTTCAATTTCGTGGTCAACAATTGGAGACTTCCTGCTGTTAAGCAACTCAACCTTTTCAGGCACTATATCGAGAGCTACAACCTCGTGGCTTTGTGCCAGCAGAACGGATATAGACAAACCAACGTAACCAGTGCCAGCTATGCAAATTTTGTAAGTTTTCATTTCTCTAAGCGTAATTATATAAATTTAAAGTAGCTAATTCATGTTAGCACATTCGCATTTGTACTACTTGCTATAGGATCTTGCTAACTCTTAACTGCACGCCCAATTGCCGTAATCTACTTGCTAGATAAGCTTAAGCCATAAGACTATTAGTCATGAAACCATTACTATAAGCTTACCTAGTATATAGGCGTAAAATACACCTAGGAAGTTTTCAGAATTATGAATCAATTGCAGTGCATAATTGCTTACCTACTCTTACGATTGTAATATCAATTTATTAGCATTCCATTTGGATAAACATATTTTTGACTAAATAATAATGCCTTGCAGGGCCGAAAATGTGGCGCGGGACTTGCTTTAACCTAGAACAGGTAATGAATAGAATCCTATTCATCCTATAAAACTTCACTTTAAAACTCAGAACACTCTACAAATTTGGTACAAATGAATAACGACACTTCAATTATACGAGCAAGAGCCCCTTTAAGACTTGGTTTAGCCGGAGGGGGCACGGATGTATCGCCCTATTCCGACGAGTTCGGCGGCCTTGTGCTTAATGTAACGATCGATAAATATGCATACGCCACTATCATTCGCCGCGACGATGATCAAGTGGAGTTGATTGCTGCGGACAATAACAACAAATGGCAAGGCGAGATGTCCAGCAAGCTGGAAAGAATCTCTGGGTTAGATTTACACGTTGGTGTGTATAACCGCATCATCAAGGACTTCAACAACCACCAGCCACTACCTCTTTCCATTATCACTCACTCTGAAGCACCTCCAGGCTCGGGCTTAGGCTCATCATCCACCATGGTAGTTGCCTTGGTACAAGCCTTCTGTGAATTGCTTTCCCTACCGTTGGGGGAGTATGAAATTGCACAATTGGCCTATCAAATCGAACGAAATGATTTAGGCCTGACTGGGGGTAAGCAAGACCAATACGCCGCTACATTTGGCGGTCTGAATTTTATGGAATTTTATAAAGACAGGGTGATCGTCAACCCACTTCGTATTAAAGCAAATATAAAAGCGGAACTCGAGTCATCATTAGTACTCTTTTATACTGGAGTTTCCAGAGAGTCTGCGAGGATTATTGACGAACAGACCAGCAATGTGAAGTCTGGTCAGAAGGGTTCGCTTGATGCACTCCATGCAGTAAAAGCTGAAGCACAAAGCATGAAAGAGGCTATCTTAAAAGCAGACTTCGAAGCTTTCGCCCAATCCATGCAACTTGGCTGGGAATCCAAGAAGAAAATGGCAGCTAGCATTTCCAACCCGATGATTGATGAGATATACAATGCTGCAATAGCTGCAGGTGCCAAGTCAGGCAAGGTGTCTGGAGCTGGCGGTGGTGGCTTTATGATGTTTTTTGTAGATCCCGCACAGCGGCCCTACGTCATGCGCGCCCTTTCCAAATTTAACGGTCAGGTATCCACCTGCAACTTCACGGATACCGGCACTCAGTCATGGAGAAGAAATTGAGAACTTTTATTAATCAGGAAATAGACAAGTCAGTCAGCGTATTTTCCAGCATTCGTACCAATGAAAAGTTATTGGCACAAGTAGAAACCTGTGTAGAAGTAGTGTGCACAGCGCTCAAAAACAAGAACAAGGTATTGCTTGCAGGCAATGGTGGCAGCGCTGCTGATGCACAGCATATTGCAGGTGAGTTCGTTAGCCGCTTTAATTATGACAGACCAGGGTTGGCTGCATTTGCGCTAACAGTAGATACATCCATCTTGACCGCTATTGGCAATGATTATGGTTATGAGAAACTGTTTTCCAGGCAAGTACAGGCAGTGAGCAATCCGGGTGATATTTTCTGGGCATACTCAACCTCTGGTAAATCTCCCAATATCATTGCCGCCATGCAGACTGCAAAAGAGCTCGGTTTAAAGGTCATAGGCTTTACCGGCGCAAATGGCTGGAGTAAGCCAGAACTGTGTGACTACTCAATTGAAATCCCTTCTACTGAAACACCTAAAATTCAAGAAGGGCACTTATTAATCGGGCACATCATTTGCGGCCTGGTAGAACTCAAAATATTCCCACGCACATGATGAAACCTGTACTTATACTCGCTGGCGGCTTTGGCACGCGTCTGAAAAGCGTAGTGCCGGATTTACCCAAACCTCTTGCAGATATCAATGGCAAACCATTTTTATGGTGGCTGTTACGGCAATTGGAAAACGAAGGCGCAAAAGATGTATATCTCTCGGTGGGATATCTTCATGAGCAGATTCAAAGCTACTTTGGCCTAAAATTCAATCAGATTAATCTGCACTATATTATTGAAACCGAGCCATTAGGCACAGGCGGCGCTATTTTAAATGCCTGCAAACAGATTCCGGAAGAAGGGATTGTCATTCTAAACGGTGACACACTTGCTCTGGCAGACCTTAACCAATTCATCAAGTTTGCCTCCGACTACTCGTCCAAGCTATTCATGGCAGTGGTTAAGGTAGAAGATGCAAGCCGCTATGGCACAGTCATCATCAATGAAGCTCAGCAGATTACCGGCTTTGCAGAAAAAGGGAAAAACGGCCCTGGGCAAATCAATGCAGGCATCTATCTGCTAGACAAATCGCTCTTTAACGATTTTGATTTACCTCAGAAATTCTCTCTTGAGACCGATCTGCTGGCAAAACATTTAGAACAAATCAACCTGATCGCTTATGACCAGGTGACAGACTTTATTGACATTGGCATTCCCGAAGATTACGCAATCGCGCAGCAAAAAGTCCCCGTCATGGTAAACAAGGAATGAAGGGCTCCCCTGCACTGTTTCTGGACAGGGATGGTGTCATCAATATAGATAAGGGCTACGTACACAAGCCTGAAGACTGCGAATTTGTAGAAGGTATATTCGACCTGGTCAAACGCGCCAACGAACTTGGCTACAAAGTGTTTGTCGTGACCAACCAGGCAGGGATTGCCCGTGGTTACTATACAGAAGCGCAGTTTTTAAGTTTCAGTGCCTGGATGAAAGAAGAATTCACGCGTCATCAAGCACATATTGACGAGATTTACTTCTGTCCGCACCACCCTGTGCATGGGCTAGGTGCTTACCTGTCTAATTGTGACTGTAGAAAGCCACAACCTGGCATGTTACTCAAGGCCCAGGCTGCATTTAATATCGATATGGAAAAGTCAGTGATGGTAGGTGACAATCTATCTGATCTGGAGGCCGCATATACGGCCCACGTCGCACAGCGTTATCTATTTTTGTGGAGCAATGTAGAAAATAGCACAGACAATAGCGGGCAAGCCTTAAATAATCCATTTAGCTTCGAAGCAATTAATTCGCTTAAAAATGTAAAGTTCAACACTTAAGGCATCATTGCCGCCGTATGGTTTCCGAAGCTATGTAGTCTTTTTGTCTTTTGGCGCTCATATTCCTTTACAACCGGCGTTTCCATTCACTCCAAACCAGCCTGGGGAAAACCAGAGCATCACTAGCGTAACGCTTTACCAGCCGCTTGGGCTCAGTCGCCATACGATATAACCACTCAATGCCCATACTGCTCATCCACTTTGGCGCACGTGGTTTATTGCCTGCCAGAAAGTCAATGGTAGCCCCAGCGCAAATCGCCACTTTCACGGGTAATTTGCCGGCGTATTGATTGACCCAAGTGGCCTGCTTTGGAGCACCCAGGCCTATCAACAGGAACTCGGCTCCAGAAGCTGCAATCCGCTCACAGATTCGCTCACATTCAGCTGCATCTTTTTCAAAGCCGAAAGGAGGGCTGTATAGCCCTACTACTTTGACATGCTGCCAGGCTTGTTCTATCTTGCTGGCAGCTTGTTCGGCCACGCCGGGCAAGGCGCCCAGCAAGTAGACCTTGAGTTCGTGACTGGCTGCGTCATGAAAGTGCTGAAATATAGCTGGCACGAGGTCGCTCCCTGTCACGGTACCGGGAATTTTCTCGCCAAACATTCTGGCAGTCAGCACCACAGGCTTGCCGTCGGCCACCACCATGGCGGCATGCTCAAAGGCATTGCGATAGTCCTGGTTTTTACTCAACTGCACCACACAGTTCACATTTGGAGTCACAATGTATTTGCAGTTGCTCTCGGCAAATTTAATCCAAGTAGCTACGTAATCCACTGCTTCACTCATTGTAAGCGGATTAATAGTCACCCCAAAAATATTGATTTTCTTTTCGATCAGATTGCCCATATGTCGGTCTGCTATAAATTAAAGTTAGGTTCAGGAGTCTCTCTTGGAGCGCACCCATTCTGATTGGCGCTTGAAGATAAACTTGATATACAGGGGGATTTTCACCAGTACATATATTGGCGCCATGAGCAATACCGAAAATGCAAGTATTGAACGACCGAACTTGACCCATGCCAGGATGACAGCAAGCGCCACCAGCAGCAAATCCACGATTGCAAACGCCCATGGCCAGGCCTGGGAAGTAAGTAAGCATAAAACCACGCTTGCACTACTGAGCAGAAGTATCATCAGCACCAGTAGCGCAAGCGGCGGGACACACATATCCAGTGCCAGTGCCAGCATATTGATATTGGCGTGCCTGATGCCTTGCAAAATCAATAGCGGGCCTTCTTTGAGAATCATGCCGATATGCCCATGCTCCCAGCGTGTGCGCTGGGTTTTGATACCTTCATCGCTGGTTGGAAACTGGCTGGTAATCAGTGCTTCCGGGCAAAATTTTGGTGCCAGGTTGAGCTTGGCCAGATCAACACCCAGCTTCATATCTTCCACAATGTGCCCGCTTGCCAGATTCACCTGACGAATAACCGCCCAAGGGAAGGCCATGCCAGACCCCATCAACTGGCATGGCAAGCCGAGTCGGTGCAGGCCCAGAGGTCTGGCCCAGTTCTTAACACTCCAGGCAAATTCGGCAATTCGTGTCTTGAGGGGTGCGTCAGTGCTTGAGTGCATCAGGTATAGGCCCTGTATGGGGCGCTGATACCTTAACGCATCGCTCACCAAGGTCTTGAGTGCAAATGGGCCAAGTAAACAGTCCGCATCAAGTATCAGCACCACCGCTGGCGGGTCGTTGGAGAGATACTGCAGCCCGAAGTCCAACGCGAAGCCTTTACCGCGCATGGTTTTATTAAATCGCTCAATAACTTCTACCCCATAACTCCTTGCGATATCAGCCGTATCATCATTACAGTTATCAGCCACCACCAACACTTTGGCATTCGCTGTAGGCTGTATATCACTAACTTGCCTCAGTATCGAATCCAGTGTTGGAATCAAGCTGGTTGATTCATTATGCGCAGGAATCAATATCACGACAGAGGCGCTTGCTGCGCCCTCATTTGGCTTGGCCTTGTAGGGCAACAGAGCGAATATGACTTGTAGAAAAAAAGTAATGACCGGCACTGACAGTAGCAGGATAAGAACACTAAAAAGGATCTCGATTGCACTGTACATTACAGCTCCCTGCCTGGATTATGCATAGCAATTTCATGCTTGAACAACTGGGCCAGTTTATGAGCCTCTGTATCTGCGGAGTGTCGCTCTATCACACGGGTGTAAGCCGCATCACCCATGGCCTTAACTTGCTCACTAGGTAGGGCAAGAAATCTCTCCAGAGTGCTTGCAAGGGCATCGACATCGCCAGCGGGGAATAAAAAGCCATGCTCACCGTTAATCACTAGCTCTGGGATCGCAGCAATATAGGTGCTGATAACCGGTCTTCTTAACGCCATAGCCTCCATAATCACCACGGGCAAGCCCTCCGCAAAGCTTGGCAACACCATCGCCCTTGCATTCACAATCTCATCTCTCACTTGGTCACTGCTGATCCAGCCGGTAATGCGCACTTTCTCCTCTAGTCCATAGCGTTTAATTTGCGCTTCCAGCTCCGCGCGCATCTCTCCATCGCCCCCCAGTACCAACTCAAAGGCTATACCTTTCTGTGCTAGCTTATGGGCTGCATCTATCAGTAAAAGCTGGCCTTTTTGCTCGCACAATCTACCCACACATACCAGCCTTGGGTTTTCAGGGATAGGCACAGGCACAATCGCATGAAAGGCTTCTTCTATACCACAATGCACTTCTTTAACTTTTGGCCATTGTGGATATTTAATCCAACGAAATATCTGACTACGGCAATAGGATGAAATTGCGACCACAAATGCCGACGCTTCTACTTTCTCAGCCAGCTTGATGAACTCAGGCTTATCGAACTCTTCGGGCCCATGCACGGTAAAGCTATAAGAGGGGCCTCCCAATGCGCGCACCAGTAGCGCCACCTCAGTGGCATTAGCCCCGAAGTGAACATGCATATGCTGGGCATTGCTGGCTTTTAGCCAGAGTAGTATTTGGCAGGCTTCTGCCACATAGACCAAATGATAAGGCCATGCCCTGTCAGCCCTGATGCCCATGTTGATAGCCAATGACAACACTTTTAAAAAAGTGCCGGGGCCATTAAAAAATACTTTGAGTACAGCAGGCAACAAGCCCGAAACGCTTTTCTGCAACACGTATTGGGTTTTGGCGCGCTCCTGGATATCAACCGCATCGACTAGTTCACCATCCCAGCCTCTTACTGAGATGCGCTGGATTTCTATGCCCTCAGCCTCTAGCGCAAGTATTTCTCTTCTGACAAAACTATGACTGACCTTGGGATATTGGCTGATCAGATACGCGATCTTGATGGTGTTCAAATTTTTCCCTGCATATTCATCTGTGTTATTTCGTTTGAGTTACCGGCTGACTACCTTGGTTTCCCACTGCCATGCATGGGCAATGATAGTGTCAAGCTCCGCATATATGGGGGACCATCCCAACGTCTCTCTGGCAAGGGTAGCATCAGCCACCAGCCTGGCTGGGTCTCCCTCGCGTCGAGGCCCTTCTACTACTTTTACCTTTTTGCCACTGACCCGCTCAGTAGCGGCTATTACCTCTTGTACCGAAAAACCGGCCCCGTTACCCAGATTAAAGCGCATGCTGGTGCCCGTTTTTATTAACTGCTTAAGCGCCAACAGGTGAGCCGAGCACAAATCAACAATATGGATATAATCCCGTATACAAGTGCCATCGGGCGTATCGTAATCGCGGCCAAACACACTGATATGCGGCCTTCTACCTGATATGGCCTGCAACACCAGGGGGATCAGATGCGTTTCCGGCTCATGGCGCTCGCCAAGCAGGCCCGAGGGGTCAGCCCCTGCGGCGTTGAAATATCGCAGGCATACCGATTTAAGGCCATAAGCTCGCTCATAATCGGCAAGCACCTGCTCGACCATCCATTTAGAGCGCCCATACGGATTTAATGGATTCTTGACATGCGCTTCATCAATCGGCACGTACTCAGGTTCGCCAAATACTGCAGCTGTGGATGAAAAGATGAAATTTTTAACGTCATGCTTCACCATGACATTAAGAAGATTTAACGTGTTAGTGAAATTGTTTAAGTAGTATTTATCCGGATGCTGTACCGACTCACCCACTTGAATATAAGAAGCGAAATGCATGACGGCTTCTGGCTTGTACTGCTCAAATACACGGTCGATAGCTGGTATATCTGCCAAATCTGCCTGTACAAACTCACCACCAAGCACTGCGTCGCGAAACCCGGATGAAAGATTATCAAACGTCACAACTGAGTGCCCTTGGTCTACAAGCATCTTCACCATGTGCGAACCAATATAACCAGCCCCGCCAACAACAAGTACCTTCATTCGAACCCTTTCATAACAACAACTGAATTTTCATCAGGCCCTTCAAAATCGCTCACGAATGTGCATTATAACTTGCGATGTTCCTTTAGCATGAATCGTTCCTGAATCTAAAAATTAACCGCTAATTTTGATTATATTTGGAGCTTTTCGACAGAATGCAAGAAATTGGTTAAGGCGCTCATAAAAATCACTATTTAGACTACCAATAAAATATGACATGTCTAATCTCGTAACTTAACCAGTCGCTTGTATAACCTAAATCGAAGTTATCTTGATTTCGTGTCAACCCTCATAGCTAACTCATTAGAGGGGAAAACCTAACCCTTTGGTGCATTTGCAGAGTAATGGTGCACTTGTTGATATATTGTTTGATTAAGTCACCAACTATTAACTACTTCATCAGCCGGGATACGTTGACTAAACCATATCGTGACTCAAGAAAAACCTTGTTTATTTAAATATATTTAGCATCTGAGTGAAACTCTTCCTCAACCAAGAAAACACCAGCATCTACCGCAGTACTTGACTACCAGCTCACTTTAACCAGCCCCTATCTATCCACCTTCATATAGACCGGCTCACAACCGTTTTGTCATAACTTCAGCGTAGCATTGTGTTGGGCGCATTTTTTGCTTAGCCAACCTCATCTGGCCAGCAATAACCGCCAATCATTACTACATTAGGCGCATGTGCCATCACCAGCGTGTGAGGCATTGCATCAGTTCAAACGCTTTGATTTGTGGATATTGATGACTAGATTCTTGAAAATGCTTTTTGCTTTTTCCAGCCCCTTAAACAATCATGCAGGCTATCGGTCGGATATCGATGGCTTGCGTGCAGTTGCTGTGGGATTGGTCGTGGGCTTTCATGCATTCCCAAATTATTTCCCCGGTGGCTTCATTGGGGTTGATATTTTTTTTGTTATTTCAGGCTACTTGATTTCCAGCATCATTTTCACCCAACTTGAGGCAAATAGATTTAGTTTCTTTGACTTCTACGCTAAGCGAATAAATCGTATATTCCCTGCGCTGATTGCAGTTTTGATAAGCTGCATTTTACTGAGTAAAATTTACTTTTTTCAAAATGAAGTAACCAGCTTTAATCATAGCCTTATTGCCGCAGTAGCATTTATTGCTAACATCTTCTTTTATGGTGAGGCAGGCTATTTCGACTCAGCAGCAGAAACCAAGCCATTACTTCACCTATGGTCACTAGGCGTCGAAGAACAGTTCTATATTATCTGGCCGATCCTCCTGATAATACTGTGGAAATTTCGAACAATGAGGCCGTGGATACTTGCAACGCTCATTGTCTTTTCAATATCGGTAAACTTGTTATTAGTTAAAACCCATCAATCAGCGGCATTTTACCTGCCAATATCCCGCTTTTGGGAGCTACTGCTAGGCAGCTCACTGGCGTACATCACCCTCAACAAGCCTCAGCTCTTTAATCGAGACTTAAACCAGCACCATAGATGGCTAATTCAAAATATAACTGCGCTTGTTGGTTTTCTATTAATAATTCTTTCATTAAAGTTACTCAACAGGTTTAGTGCTTTCCCAGGCTGGTGGGCATTGCTGCCGGTAACTGCAGCCATATTGATCATCGCTGCAGGCAAAGATGCCTGGTTGAACAGACTGTTTTTGTCCAATCCTGTGGTAGTTTTTATCGGAGTAATCAGCTATCCAATCTACTTATGGCACTGGCCCTTACTCGCTTTTCTCGAAATTGAAATGGGGCAGACATCAAAAGAAATTAGAGTAATGGCCGTGTTAGTAAGCATCCTACTCGCCTGGCTAACATACCTATTGATAGAACGACCGATAAGATTCAATATTCAATCTCCATTGAAAAGCGCCTATATCAGCATCGCATTAGTAGGTGTAGGCATTTATGGTTTTCTTGATAACCGGTATACAAATGTTGATGTAGACGAAAAAAACGTTTTTGTGAGCTATTTTACTGACTATGCTAAAAATAATGACTTAAAGCATGCTCATCGCTATGAATGTAGCCTTACAGATGTCAATGGCATAGTAAAAACAAATTTGACCCCCACTTGCTTTGAGTCAACAACCAAGCAATCTCTGTTTATATGGGGGGATTCACACGCTCAGCACCTCAATTATGGTATTTCAAAATTATTACCAAAAAACATTTCCATTTTGCAGGTTGCAACCTTTGGGTGCGCACCATCAGTAAATTTTAGAAAATCAGGTGTTAAATCAAGCTGTGATGCATCCAATCAACTAGCATTAGATAAAATTAAGAACGCCAAGCCGGATATAGTTCTACTCGCTCAACGCGAAAATCATGAGCTTAATGACTGGAATGAGTTAATTGAGACGCTCAAAGCAGCAGGGGTCAAAAATATACTGATATTAGGCCCCGTTCCACAATGGCATCAATTTCTCTACAGGTACTACGCTCGGCACTACTGGGACACGAAACCCAGAAGAATCAATACGAATCTCAAGCAGTCCGTATTCAAAACAGATAATGAAATGAAAATGCTTTACGGTGCCTCCAAAGGCGTGACTTACATCTCGTTGATTGACAGACTATGTAATACAGAAGGGTGCCTGGTTTATTTAGGCGATAACATTGAGACTGGCTTGGAAACGTTTGATTATGGTCACTTATCATTATCAGCATCTGAATTTTTATCCAAAGAAGCCTTAGGACCAATCATCCTCGCTGACCTGAAAAATAGCCTTTAATCCTGATGGATAAAATTAATGTACAACTAATGTATATAGGGCAGTTTTGATTGAACCCTTAACATTATTTTAGAAATAGTCTTTCCTGCATTAATCATCTTATGTTCGAAATAAAAAGTGGAAATATGCGCCAATAAAAATGTGGCCGTAATCAACAATGGTCGCTTCATATACTTATGTAGCACATCACCGCTCCCAAGCCACGTTGAGGCTAATAATGGATGAATGACATACAATGCGTATGAAATTGAAGCTATATAAAACAGAACGCGGTTATTGAGGAACTGACTCACTCTAGTTTGGGGGTTAAATATTGTAATGCCTACTAGCAGTGCTGCCAGATAAGGCCGAAGATAGTTCAATGCGCCGCCAAATGGGCTTGAGGAAATGAGTAATAAAAGCAATACACCCCAGAAACTAGCCCCGGATACAAACTTCTTAACCCCCTCACCTAGGCGCCCTTCATAAATTAGCGCTAACGTAGCTCCAGAAAGAATTTCGTCAATTTTAAACTGAGTCATGACTGACTGATACTTCATTCCATAAGTTACTCGCACCAAAGTAAACCCAATAGCAAGAATCGGCAACAGCAATAATCCTCTTTTTTTAAAAAGAGTCACCAGTAAAGCTATCCCTATATAAAAGTGCATTTCAACGCACAAGCTCCACAAGTGCTCTGTCACATGCGGCACAAAAGGCTTAGGTGGATAATTCGCATAGAATAATAGATGTGCTAGCCAAACCTCTCTAGTTGCAGGATAAGCAAGTAGAGCAACAAAAATATAAAGCCATGCTAACGGCAAAATTCTAAAAAACCTGCGAATCAGGAAATCTACAATTCCGTCTCTATGCAGTAAAAAATGCGTGACCAGAAAACCAGATAGTGTAAAAAAAATTGCCATGCCTAGAATGCCTGTAGAAACATTCAATTGCATGGCCTTTGGTCCCAATGGTAATAGATGACACGCCAGAACTAATAATATGCTTAGTCCTCGCCATCCATCTAACACCCCAAACCTTGACTCAGCACTCATAGAAACTCTCTAGGGGTTATACCCAAAAATTAACCAACACCCCATTAGCCTTACTGCAGTTAGCAAACTATACTTTTTTAGCTATTATTCTGGCTGGATTACCCACGGCGGTAGCACCATCCGGCACATCTTGTAGAACTACCGACATAGCACCAACTTTGCAATTATCCCCAATATGAATATTTCCCAAAATTTGTGCATATGCACCAATATCTACATTATCACCAATGACCGGAACCAACTGATCATCCCCTCGATTACCTATTGTTACGCCTTGTCTAAGAGTGCAGTGTGCGCCTACTACAGCATTTGCATGAATAAATATTCCGCCAAAATGCCATATTCTTAAACCGGGGCCTATAGATGCTGTTTTAGGGATACTGATTGACGTTAATGTTTCTATAAACCTAAACATTATCCAGTACACTGCGGTTTGTAACTTCTTGATCAAGCCACTTTTCCTGCAATCTACTCTTTGCCCAAAACGATATACCCAAATAGCCCAGATTGACTGTTCTTTCAGAAAGGGTCTTTTTTCAGGATACCGCAAGAGATCTTTCTGCCAAGCTTGATCAGTACTCATTGCTAACTCGCTTTGTGTTTACGTCCGCTTGCATGCTGCATCTATTTTTCCGCATTAATTTAGAGTTACTTCTCATGAAGAAAATTACACATTGGATCCGTATTTTTTTCTATATCTAATCGTAGGCCTCTCAATCACATAATAGGAAAACAATGAGAACAAGACTGTCAACGTCCAATAGCCCAGTTGCCACGAAGCATAGATACCTTTCTCCCCTATCAATAGCGACACAAGAATCAATGCCAGCCAATGCTGGAGATAAAGCGAGTAGCTAAGCTTACCTATAAGTACCATCGCCTTGGTTGATAAAAAGTCTCTTACCCGACAGAGCATAGAGGTATCCCCATAGACTATATTTGCCACAATCACCAGCAGTGATATGTTTTGTAATGAATATCTAAAGGTCTCTCTGAAGTATAAATCCCTGAATAACAGCGTAGAAAAAATAAGAACAACGGCGGAACCTAAAAGATATTTATTCAGCAGAAAATCCCGAAACTCTTTAAATTGTTGATTTGCAAAAACGCACGCCAACAGGCATCCGAAAGCAATTGAGTCTATTCTGGTTTCTGTAGCGGAATAGTTATAGCCCCCATCCATTAGCAATCCAGGATAAATACTGATTACGGATACTCTAATGATGAGTGGAATAATCAGGAATGCTACGATGACCTTAAAGTAAATTTTGGACTGATATGTGAGGGCTAATAAGGGTGCAAATATAATATAAAAGTGCTCTTCAATGGCTAAGCTCCAAAGTATATTAAATGGCGATGGCAGACCATTCACATTATCAAAATGAATAAATATCTTGAAGTAGTTTGCCAGGTAAAAAACAGCCGCGAGTATCTCTGTCATTTTCACGTGCCTATTTACAACCCAAACTAATATGATAGATAGAATCAAGAAGAAAAACATTGGCGGAAGCAATCGCCAGAACCTTCGAAGATAAAACTTATAAAGATCAACCTCTCCTTTTGTTTCCCTCTCATTAATCAGCAATGAGGTAATCAAATACCCGCTGACAAAAAAGAAAACGGTAACACCGAGCCCTCCTGGGATCAAATTACCAAAGCCAGCGTGGGAAACAATGACCAACAAGATGGAGATTGCTCTTAATCCATCAAGCTCAGGTTTATAAGTCAGCATGTGATTTTGTTACTTTCGACGCTTAATATTTATTGATGTTACTGGCTCGGCATTCTGATCTATCTCTTCTGCAACTTTAATTGCTTTACTCTTTACTTCAAGGTAAGCAATGGTTATGCCTAAGACAAACCAGTAGCTCCAGTTAAATGAAAGGTAACCAAACATGTTATCGGAATATGCAAACAAGCCATACTCTATAATCAGAGCAATGCCGATAAATGCAACAAATGCCTGCACACGATAGTAATTAAGCAGATGTTTCAACAAACTGAAATTCATGTACAAATAAGAGGCCAATCCAAAAAAACCTGTTTCAAAAAACAATTGCACGTAAATGTTATGGGCGCCTCTCCCTGTTCCAGCGAGCGTGAAGAAGGTAGATGAGTTATTTATAAAACTTTCCAATCCATACCCAAAGAAATAGCGCTCCGGTGACATCCAGGTAAGCCCTGCTTCCCAAATCATTTTTCGCCACGAGTATGAATTAAGGTGGCCATGCCCCCAAACCGCTTGGCCCTCCTGCACATTCAGCAATCGATCTTGTACCTCGGGAATACATAATGCACCGGCCATCATGATGGCTATGTAGACAAGGTATTTTCTCTCAAAAATCAAACCGTAAAAGAAGGCAAAAACAAAGCAAGCGGCCCAGGCACTTCTGGTTTTTGTGAAAAGTAATGCTGCGAAAATCAGAAGGATATATATGGGAAGAGTTTTTTTAATAAAGTTGCTAACTATCTTGATATCAACTTTGATGATCAAAAGACAAACTGTGATCATTAAGACGGAATAAAAACCTAATACGTTAGGATGATAAAAGGTGCCTTGTAAGCGATATCCCTCACTCCCAAAAAATTGCGCGCTACCTAGAATTTTTTCTGAGAGTGCATATCCGATCGGTACCAGACTTGAGAGCAAGGTGACTTTGAGCCATTTTGCATAGTCATGCTCATTTTTAATCAGCGATAACGCTATGGTAAAAACGGCACCACCCGCAATGATGTTAATAAAAATCTTTAATGATGTTAAAAAGTCTGATGAGAAAACTACTGCGAGAATCAACATCATAAAGAAAACAAGCCAACTATCCTTTAATATCTTCTTTAATTGCGTCGAAATTTTTGGATATGCCAATATTGCCATCACAATAATTAAAAAATTCAAAACCGACCCTAACCCCAGAGCGCCCATTTTGGAGCTCAGAATAAATGGATCAATCGATACTCTTGAAACAATGATAAGTAAGAAAAGCAAATTTCTATTGAAGACAAACATCATCCCCAAGATCATTAAGGCGGGCAGACCTAAAAGAGCTTTATAGCTCCCATGGGCGATGACAACAAAAATAATACTAGCCAACCCTGCAAACAAGCTGACTAGCACCATAAGCATTAACTTTGTTAATGATTTCGAATTTGAATTTAACATTGATTAATTAGCCATGTACCTTCTGGACTGATGAAACCTATACCTAAGAATTTATACGTTCATTGATTAAATCAAAGGCATATTCAGCTTACACTTTAAAGATTAAAGTATTTTTAAAGTTCTAGCTTTCTTGAACCACCAAATTGTTTGCAATGCCAGCCAAGAGAGTACTCTTCTCTTTTTTACTACCAGATAAAGCGTAACTTTCCAGTACAAAGAGGTACTTTTGTAACTGAATAATTTGCCATTTGTATCTGGGAAGGTATCCCCAACTAATTTTATTAGCTCTTTATTAAACGAATATAACATTAAATACTTTGTCATTAGTTTCGTTTGATCCAGAGCTTCGATCAAGACCGAATTTTGGGGCTCACTATTTAAATACGCACCAAGTGATTCAACAGATTTTATATTTTGATAACATGACGTTGGATTCCAGATATTTAAATAAGAGTTAACATTATCACGATTGTAAAAATATAAAGCCTGATTAACATGTTCAATTCTTTTTGCTTTATGAAATATCTTTGGGAGCACAGCCAAGTCCTCCCCAACATTTACACCTACTGGCCAGTTAATATCATTTTTTACAACAATTGACCTTCTGAACAACTTGTTCCAAGGGCACCATCTAATCTCACCTCGCAACATAGCTGCAGTAACTAATATTGGATCACTCACTGATAACGACTGATCCTGGTATTTATGCTTGCCGCTTTCAACCTCATAATAATCGCAATAAACAACATCTGCATTTGTAGCATCTGCCCGCTGAACAAGAGTCTCCAGCATATTCAAAGCAATGTAATCATCAGAGTCAACGTAAAGTATATATTCGCCCGTCGCGGCATCCTGCCCAGTTTGCCTCGCGGCAGAAATGCCCCTATTTACCCCATGCTTAATTATTTTGGTATGAATTGAGAGATGCTTATACCGCTCAATTAACGCTAAAACAATCTCATCACTTTTGTCCTTCGTGCAGTCATTTACAAATACAACCTCAAAGTTTTTATATGTTTGCTCAAATATAGAAATGCAACATCTTTCGATATACTTCTCTACCCCATACACTGGCACAATAATTGATACTTTTAACATATGTAGATGATATTAATGTCCGGTATATGCTGAATGTTTATTTTTTATCAGCCCAAAGCTGAGAGTTCTCAATAATTTTCTACCAAAAAAATAACTGAATGCTCTCAAGTTTTTGTATGTTAATGAAGCCACTAATCCTAGATAGAAGTATTTAAACGCCTGAACATGCAGCCCAGACTCATAGAGTATATTGCCGATTTCATAACGCCCTAAAGCTATAGTACGTTGGTATTTTTCTCTAAATTCAATTACTTTTACTATAGGTTTATTAGTTGATGCTAGTTTTATTAGAACCTTTTCACGAAATAATAAAGTCTCTAGAAAGTTATTAGTTAAGTTTGCATCGTGAGCTTTCTTCTCCATTAACTCAGCTGACAGCAATACAAAGTTTGTAACCAGTGCAAACCTTATCCACATGTCATAGTCTTCTGATTGTTTCAAACCTTCATCAAATAAACCCACTATATCTATTAACTGCCTCCTAAACATAACATTCGAGCTTGTCCCAACGTAATTAGTTTTCATTAGAAGCTCAAGCGCAGATTTCTTGAGTGGTTCATCAAAATTAAAGTCCTCATCACCTTTAAACTGTGAAAAGTGGCTTACCTTTAATCCAATTTCTTTGTTAAAGGTAATAAAGTCACAGCAGCAGAAACCCACCTCAGGATAGCAACTAAACACCTCAAGTTGTTGCTTCAACTTGTCTTGATACCAGACATCATCGGCATCTAGAAATGCAACAAATTCACCTGTACAGAGACTAATCCCAGCATTCCTTGCCGAAGCAACGCCACGATGTGGTAAGTTAATTACAACAATGCTGCTGCCATATCCAGTAAGCTTCTCAGCCGTGTTGTCAGTAGACCCATCATTCACAACTATCAGCTCGACTGGCTTGATAGTCTGCTGCAATACACTTTCTATTGCATTTTCGACAAAATTTTCTCCGTTATATACTGGAATAACGACAGAAACATGATTTCCCTTCATATTAAAGACCAAATACTCATGTCTTGATCTTCAGTCACAAAAAGCCTAAGTCCACTATCAATAGCAAAGCTGAACTCAAGCTGCACCAAAATACTCTTTTACAAATGTGGAATTTACAAACCGCAGATTAAATAGATTTCGTAACAATTTGTGTGGCCTAAGTACGAGATATTTATTCAAAAAATATAATCTGACAAACTTTGGAGACTTACTATGTGAACCTGCGTGGCCGATACGATAAACCGCCCCACGGAATGGCAAATTTGCCAATGGAGTAGCCTTCTCCGCCAGAATCTTACTAATTTTCACATGGCTACCCAGCATGGTTTTTATATAATCAGCTGATGCTAACTCAAAGCTATCAGGTAACCGGTAAAGATCAGAACGTATGATCAAAGATGTGCCACAGAAATTCGAAAAGTCATGATGTATATAGAGCAACTTCCCACCATCGCCCCAGATATACCCTTCATTAATCATCCAACCATTTGCAGTTTTATCCTGCGCAATGAAACTTACTAGCCTTCTGCTAATGAAGTCATCATCATCAACATTCATGTAAAAATGGGTTTCACGAACGTGCAGCATGCCTTTAAGTATGCGACACCCTTTATCTAAACGGACAGCCTCGTGAAATAGCTCTTTATCATTCACCCCTTGCTCATGCATTGCATTGGGTGGAAAATCCACGCGGACAATATCAAAGCCTTGTGGTACATCTGGCAGGTCGGCACCCTCATTAGCAACAATAACAGCACGCCAGTTTGGATTAGTTTGTGCAGCGATAGAGGCTATCGTCTGCGTCAGGTTAGCCTTAAGCCGCTCCCAGTCTTTTGAATTGGCCTGATGTCGAACAGGTATGATAAAAGTGACAATCGTATTCATATAACCCCAAATAAACCCTACTAATACAACCAAGATCAATATCGCCAATCTCTATGCAAGGCTGAAAGCAGCCTTAGTAGATAAGCTTACCGCTGCCCAAATCAGCCAACAATTCATCAAGCTTGGTTAGCATCTGGTCATGCGCACTTTCAATGGATTTATCTGCACTCAGACTGGGAGAGCTATTTTCACCTATCCTAACAAGCGCTTCAGCTGCACGCTGCGCAAAGGTTTCCGGGGCAACTTTCAAAAGAAACCCAGCCCTGCGTCGAAATTTATCCGCAATTTTCGGGTGCCTGTTGTCGAAAAACTGTACTGCAGACTCTAGCATCGAAGAGCTAAGCATCTGTTGTGGCTTCAGATCAATGTCCAGGGCAGATGCCCAATCAAACCACTTCATCGAATGTATGCCACTAAGCGGCTGAATCGGCACCCACGGAACCCTCAGAGCATCAGATACGATAGCCCCATGCATTGCTTCAGTAATGACGAGCTCCGAGGCCAGAATTTGTTCAAGCACAACATCGACCGGATCACGAGGGTCGATATAGTTAATTCCTGCATATTTGCAAGTTAATTCCCAGTTACCAACAAATGTACTGCCGTAGTGTGGCATGAAGGAGACCTTGTAACACTTTTCCACTTGATGCTTAACCAATGATCGCAATAGTATTGCGGCGTCACCGATACCAAGTTTTTCATCAACACCCAAAGCCTTAGCAGTTAACTTACCACGCACAAAGTAAAACTTCCAGTTGTCGTCAATGACAGGAAGAGGGGTATACCCACCATATCCAGCACCGAATACAACTTTTCTTTTATCTGCAGGAAAAAAATCAAAAATAATGGAACCAATGCCTAAGAAGATAGAGTTATCGTCGTTATCCCAGACCCCTTCAATTAATTTAGGCCACATCCAGGTATTAAGCTCATCTCCAAAATTCGGTTTGTCACCTCTATAAAAGTATAAATTCACTTAAGTTTCACTCAATTAAATTAAAAATCGGGGTTATCCTGCCACGTCTGTCAATAGCAAAAAATTTTCTGCCTAGCGTTACTTTTCTCTCCGATATGAGATTGCCCCAGAGTAAAAGCCGAATTCACGCAAAATGGACAAACGGGATTTCTTTTTCAGGAGTGTTGCCAACAAATATTTCACAGCCCTATGTGCAGCTCTCCAATACAGCCGTAACTTACTAAAGTAGTACTCTGGTGGCGGAGATCCTGAAGCAAACAGGTGATTATCGGTAGGATATTTATCTCGCAAATACGCAAATGTCTCTCCTCCGAGAAAGGAGTACTCATACAGATATTGTAATGTCTGGCGTTTAGGCGGAATGATATGCGTCACTTTCGAAGCAGGTACCCACCATCCAATACCACCCTCCTTAAATATCCGATAGATCACGTCTGTTTCCTCACCAACACGCTTATGCATGGGCGACACACCAAGCTCAGGGTTGTATTGATGTCGCCTCTGCTCCAATGTTCTGATTGCAAAATTTGCGCCCCAAGGCACCTTTCCACCTTCGAACGTCAATGCAACAGCTTTATCACCAAAATCTCGTTGCGCCAAAAGACATACTAACGGCCAATCATCCTTAGCCTTTTCAAACCAATCTGGGGTTGGCTGTTGCAAAAGTGGCACAATACGCCCACCAAACACTGCAGCTTCAGGGTATTGCTTAAAGGCTTCCACATAAGCCGCGAGCCAGCCGGGATCTATTACTACATCATCATCCGTCCAGCAAATGTAATTACCTTTTGCCTCAGTAACTCCGCAGTTGCGAGCATTCGACAACCCTGGTGTATCTTCCCTGACGCACCTGATAGGCAAACGATCAGCGTATCGTGCAACCACGCTAGAAGTATCATCAGTGCTACCATTGTCGACAACAACAAACTCCCATACCAACCCAGCCGGGATAACAAGCTGGCACGCAGAGTCAAGCACGCTGGCGAGTTGTAATGCACGATTACGGGTACAGATCACTACTGTGACATCGATTCTATTTGCTGTATCAACTTCCATTTTGAGCTCCATCTTCACTATCTATTTTGGTAACTGTTCAAGCTTATCCAAAGCTTCTGTAGCGCTAGTCGCCACCTGAACCCCGGGGTAATTTTTGGTCCATGCATTAATGTAACCGGAAACTTTACCGTAATTATTATCCAGCGCGACATGTGGTATATCCAGCAGCGTCGATAAGATATGTGCATGCAGGCGATCAGTAATCACGCGCTTCCCGCTACACAGCATGCGCAAGCCACGATCCAACCTACCTGAGGCCAGTTGCTGATAAAACACAAGGCGTCTCTGCTCATCACCCCAAGCACCTTTCAGTAGCACCTTGAAGGCGGCTATACGCCTAGAGGAAGTATAAAAACCATCAGGTTCACTTAGCCAATCAGCAGATGCCGCTGTAGTGGTATCAAATGGTGAACGATCATAGGATGCACGCTCACTATCCGTTCGCAACAACATGAATATGTCATGACTTGGCACCACAGTCCGACTCAAAGCGCCAATTGCAAAAGCTGCATCTGGCACCAATTCTACGGCACATGTAAAGTGCTGTTGAGCAAGCTCCAGACTAGGCTGATCACGCACTAAAAGATGAAAATTTGGATGTGCTGCAATGACTTTAGCGCACTCCATTATAGATGTTTCATTAGAAAACTTGATCGACTGTGGCAGCTGTATGACCAGTCTATCGTTGAACTTTTCAAGTATCATCTCGCGAAAGTCCTGATGCTTGCGCCAGATATCCCCGAAATTACCTCCTCCATGAATGAGAATGGGGCCTATAGGCACAGAATGTAGAAGCCTTTCAGCATCAAAGGACTCTACCGTACTAACATACGCTGGAAGATATCCAGTAAGTTGCAACAGTAATTGGACTTCGCCAAGCCAGATGGCACTATCTCCAACGTTAGAATGATTAGGAAAGTCCACCAGTGCGTAGGGTGTGCCAATCGGCATTAATTTGCCAATGACATCTTTAAGGCGGTCCTGTTGTGCGGTAATTACAGCTTCATTTCTTTTCATCAAACTTCATCCTGGTTCTTGGGAACTGAAGATTTCAAACTTGTTTTTTTAATTTTTGCCAATACTTTTGAGGCCATCCTCATTATTTCCGTTTCAGGGCCAACTGGCTTCTTAGCTATTAGCCAAAGCGTCAGATGTGTTGACACATACAATATTGCCCCTACACTTGCAAATTCTGCAATTTTGATCACCAGTAATAATGGTGCCCCGTCACGGCCGACTATATACTCCAGCATCAAGACGCCTGCCGACATCACGATCACACTAACGAGCGAGCGAGTATTCGCAGCAATTTGTGCTAACACCCCAATATCAATCAAGCGACGTATCAGGTGCATATTAATAAATATCGCAAGCACACCAGTAACCGCGCGAGCATAAATGATTCCAAGCAAGCCCCCAAGATACATGCCTAAAATAATGATAGGCACTCGCATTGTAAAACTTAGTAAATCCCTCTGAAACAGAAGCTTAGTTTCACCCTTCGCCATGGCTAGTGGTTGTACCGGTGAACTCAATGTTTGCAAAGCAAAAACGCAAGATAACACTTGGATTACTGCTACTGCTGGCAACCACTTTTCCCCCATGCCCAACAGTACCAGTGGGTGCGCAATCAGCGCACAGCCAACCCCAACAGGCAAGGCTATTGCAGAAATGAGTGATTGGGCTGAACGATAGGCTTGTTTAAGGCGATCTTTATCATGAGAGATTTGTTTAAATCCTGGGAACAGTGTGGTTTCAAGCGGACCGATTGTTTCACGTGTTGGCATGCCAGCTAGATTATCGCCAACAGTGTAATAGCCCAAGGATCGAGGGCCAAGATAACCGCCAATCAGAAGATGATCCATTCTCCAATTCAAAGTATTTACTATTCTGCCCAATGTCAGCCAGACGGAAAAAGACCAAAGCTCTTTTGCATTGGAAAATGAAAACTTTGGTCTGAACGGGATAATGACATAAGAAACTATGATACCGACCAATTGTGAAGCAATGGTACCAGCGATCAATGCCCAGTAGCTTTTATAAATAAGTGCGATTGCAATCCCTACGGCAAAACCTGCAAGCTTTTGCGAAACCGTCAATGCGAACTCTTGCCAGAACACCAAATTCCTGGTCAGCATGACTGTTTTAGGATTATTAAATCCGGCCATCATCACTGAAGCACCCAATGCCAGCATGATATTTACTAGGCGCGGCTCATGGTATAAGTCTGCAGCGATAGGCGCTGCAGCACAAAACAGCAGCCCTATGAGGATTGCCCTAGCTAAATTGAGGGTCCAAGCAGTGTGGAAATGCGTTTCTGTGGGGTCGTTATGATGAATCAATGCTGCTGCAAGAGATAGCTCCGTCACAGAGCTCATAATAGTCAACATGGTAGTTGCCAATGCCACTAAGCCAAAATCCTCAGGAGTGAGTAGCCGTGCCAGCACCAAAGTGCTAAAAAGTGCTAATAGATTGATGATTGCTTTAGCGGACCCTAGCCATAGCACTCCTCTTGCGAGCTTATCTTTCATAGACCTGTGATTTCAAGTTCTTTAATCTTCAATTGGATTCTTTACGGTTAGTTCACGTACAACAATGGATTCTCTATGTAAACTGTGACCAATGAGATGGTTTGCTTACAAAAAGCAAACATTAGATTTATCTGATTGTTAAAAGCAATTAACAGGCCAGCTCAGTTGGGACTTCCACCTAAAAAAGTAATCTCTCCACAAGCGTTTAGATTTCTACTTAGTGATAACTGGCAGCAAAAGATGTGGTGCTACTACCCCCACCCCAGTGACTAACTCCGATAGAAATTTCTCATGGAGTTTGTAAGCAGTTGGTGCATCTGACTCTTGATTGATTATTGTAGAAACCCTAACCAGGACCCCATCATCCAGGTTACCCTTTAAGCCTTCTTTGAGTATTTTCAAGCGCATCTCAAAACCTGACGTCGGAAAACTGTTGCCAAGGCGTATCCAGTAACTTACAGCCTCTAATCTATTATCTTTTTTGAAAATCAGTTGTTTCCCATTAATCGGGTACTGATGGCCATGTATCTTAAAGACATGGTTATGCATGCCAAGCATTTGATAGCCCTGTGCAGGATAACAAACCTCTGGCTGATGAATTTTGATCTCTTGCCGCTGCTCACCGGCAAAGGCTAATGCCAGCATGATTTGATTTCCTGAGTTGTCCTCGTAGGTCCTCATCAAAACTTGATCATAGATAAAGTCTGAAAGATTTTGAGCATACGTATTCACGGAGACTTGTGCATACGGACTTGGTTTGTTTTTCCACTCACCTAATTCAAGAGGTACTACATTTTCCAATACGGGGGGCTGAGCTAATGTCTTAAATTTTGGCGTAGCAAGCACTGAGGTAATTGCCGCAAGAATTAATAATGCGCACACCCAAACACTTGCCTGAAGTGGTAGACATGGAATTTTGGTCATGGAGTTACCTAGCACGCCTTTTACTCCAGGCTACTGTTATTGCTCTTAACATTGAATCAACACCTATGATGAGGAGTAATGCTGTAATGAAAAGAACCATACCTGAAAACTCATGTAAAAACCCTTGGCCAGCTGAGTCTCCCCAATAATAGGTAATCAGAGACAGCACCATCACTCGCGTGACATTGGATGCGAACGAAATAGGTACAATTAAAATCGCGAGCAAGGCATTACGAAAGGCAGACTCATGCCGCATTACGTTCATGTATAAAAGACCAAGGGCTTCTAAGGTAAATAATGAGTTAAGCCCGGCACATGCATCAGCAACAAGCAGTTGATATTGCCCAATAGTGATAATAACGCCAGATCTTGCTACTGGATAATCCAAATGGTATAGGATAAATTCGGCAGCATAAGATACGGCAACTTTCATCGGTTGTGTAAGGGCATCAACTACAGATGCAGGCAATGGCACCATAAACAACATGAAGAAGAATGCAAACCAAAAGTGTTGCGCGACTTTCGCGCCCCAAAATATGAGCACAATCCCTAGCAGTACCAATACTAGTGAGCCAACCTCAAAAATATAGAAGGTTTGTGATCTACCTATGACATAAAAGACTAGACCCAAGAGTAATATTGACCACCCCGCTAACGGTGAAGGTATTACAGATATTTTTGCCTCTTGTAGCAATTTAGCTTTGTAGTAAAAAAACCAGAGCGATACCAAAAAAACAATCGGTCCATGAGCATGCCTGTCTTCGCTCCACATCCCAGTGAATAAATCTTTAAATGTAGGTAGATAAACGACCAAAATGCCCGTTAACACTAAAAGCCAAGGTAAGGCTTTTATCAGGCATTGTGAGGTCTTTAAAGTTAGGGTTTGTTTTGTTGAGGTATTCAATTTAGATTATTGAGGCATTTGATTAAGAAAGGTCGCAGAGGCTAAAAATATTAGCTAGAGGCCTGGGAGATAACCTTGACTAAGATTTATCTAATCATCTTTAAGAGTAGAGTTGATTGTAGGGAGCTAAAAATCATTCACTACAGCGCCTACAATCTGGACACCAGTAACGGTTAATTGATCACGTATATTTTTAAGATCCGACAGGCGCGTTTCATTTAATCTTGACACTAACAATGCCCCACCACATCTTCCAGCGACTGCCTGTGCATCCGATGTCTCAGCAGCAGGTGCCGTATCAACAATGACCACATCGTAGTGCGCCATTGCCTGATTCATAAAGTCAGCAAAAGCTGATCGCGTTAGTAGCTCTTGTGGATTGGGCGGCACTGTTCCTGCCCCCAATACAGTTAGGTCGACAAAGGACTCTATTTTCGTTACCACATCAAGGGTCGCACGGCCTACTAGAATGTCAGATAAACCACGTGTTTCGGTTAAATTGAAAATTTTATGTTGAATAGGATCTCTTAAATTGGCATCAACAAGTAAGGTCTGTTCACCTAGCTGCGAAAAAACTACAGCCAAATTTGCAGCCAAATTACTGCACCCCTCACCCTGACCCGCTGAAACTATCGCCAGTGCCTTATATCCTTCATTGAACCAGCGGAGTATTAGCTGACTTCGTAAAGCACGAAGTGCCTCCACTTGAGGTGAAAAAGGTTGATATGCAGCTACCAGATCTTTACTGAACCCACTCTCATTGGGCTGCAAATAAGGGTAATCAAATTGCAATGCCAGCACTTGGCGTATATCAGCCTCACTGACCAAACCTAACTTTTGTGCTGCATCTCCAAAGCGAAGCCCTTCTGCTTTCTGTAACCTTAAAATACGCTCAGCATCTTCTGGCTTAATTTTACCCAAATCGAGCAGTATCTTCCCAATACTCGACTCACGGTTACCAAGCTTTTTCTGCTGTGAGATGGGTGCTTGATTGGTGTTAACAATATCCATAAAATTCCTTAAGCAGAGAGCAACAGTTTTTGCACTCTATTTGGCAAGCTATTTAAACGCTTCTTTGCGGGCTTGCCGTCAATGACAGCAAATACTGGCACCTCTAATATTTCTGCAATGTCATCACGACTACGTACACGTCTATCAAGAAGCTCTGCCAGTAGCCCAAAGCCTATTCCTAATATGCCACCTACCATTATTGCTAATAGGATATTCAGCAGTGTCTTAGGAGTGGTTGGGCCGAGAGGAGGTATTGCGGGATTGAGAATTGCAATATCACTCTGATTGGACTGACCTTCAATACTTGTTTGACTAAAACGTTGGGTCACTGCATCCATTGCACGTTGCGCAGTTTCAACGTCTTTCTTTAGCACGGTCATTTCATCACGAGTATGGTTCAGCTCTAAAACTCGTTTCTTTTGTAATTCGACTTGTGTACGCAACTCAGACTCGCGCTGCTGACTAATACCTACAGTACTACTTATACTATTTGATGTTCTAGCGATTTCAAGTTGCAATTGGCTTTTAATTTGGTTGTATTCCGTTTGTGCAGATTGATATACAGGATGATTTCTGCCCAGACGTTGTGAGATATCTGCAAGCTTGGTTTCAGCCTTTGCTGCATCAATACGAAGGCTTTGCACTATGGGATTGACTGCAACATCTGGTGAGTCAACTGCATTTTTCCTTACAGCACTTTGTCTTGATTGAGCGTCTATTGCAGTTGCTTGAACTGCACTTAACTGAGAAGACAATTCATTTAATCGCATAGTTTCGACATCTAAACTTTGCTCTGGATTGGTAATACCTTTATCTTGCTGATACGCTGATAGTCGTGATTGAGCCTGCTCCAGATTATCTCGCAAGGTTTTAATTTGCTCCCCAAAATACCCAGCTGCTTTTTGGGCTGGCTCTATTTTTAGTTGGATACTTGTTTGTACATAATTTTCAGCAAATGCGTTAGCAACAATGGCTGCAAAACTTGGATCAACGGAACTGAATGATATTTCAATCACGCTACTTTCTTTGGATGGCTTAACATCCAACTTAGCGAGCAACTTACCCGCAAACCAATTATTGATATCACCTCGACCCTTGGTTGCATCTTGGAACTGTTGCTGTGCCTGTTCGCTTTTAGCAATCTGTAGCTGCTCTACGACTTTAAGTGCAATATTTCTGCTTTGAATAATATCCACTTGCGTTGCCATATAGCCTGGCATCAACTGAGCAGGCAAAACCATGCCAGTAACGGGATCCATACCTTTGTAATTTAGCAACAGTGATGCTGTAGATTGATAGCCCTTTGGTAACAATAAAGTTACAACGACTGCTGTCAAAACAGTGACCAGAAAGGTTAATAATATAACTTTATATCGCGCTTTAAGAATTAGTAAAAACTGCAGAAAATTCATAACTATCCTTAGAAAAGGCTTTCTTCAACATAAAGTACATCATCAGCCTGTATTAGATCAGTGAGCTGTGGCTTTGTTTTCTCTACAACCCCAGCTTCGTTACGACGATACAATTTAATACTTCGTTGAGTTCCCCTAACCGTTGGTCCACCACCTTGTGCCAACGCCTGAATTACTGACATATTTCTTTCGACCCTGTAACTACTTGGACGTTGCGCTTCACCATATATATAGTAAACAGGTGTTCGGTGAACATATATCTGATCTCCAGCCATTACTAGCGTGTCTTCCGCTGCATCCTTGGATAAAAACAGCCCGGCAATATCAATTTCCTTTTTAAATGCCTGGCCATCACGAGCACCTGTCAAAATAACTTTATCAGACCCAGTTGCAGAGACTCCTCCAGCCATTGCTAGCGCGTCAGCGAGTCTCATGGTGAATGCTTCCAAAGAAAATCTACCGGGGCGATTTACTTGCCCTAAGATTGAGATTTGATTGCCAGGAGTGATATAAATCACATCGCCATTATTTACCAAAACATCTTGTGATTTTTTGTTATCCAGAAACAATGCAGCCAAATCTACTTGATAACTAAATGGCTTGCCTTCCCGTATCCCTGTCAATAATGCAAGTCCGTTTCCGGCAACTTGAGAAACACCACCTGCAGTAGCTATCATTTCACTTAAGTGGGTATTGAATGTCTCTAGTGGATAACGTCCAGGCCTGTTAACCATACCCAGTACGGCAACCTGGTTACCTCGCACCTGCAACAATACTATGTTAACTTGTGGCTGTTGAACGAACCCCCCACTGATCAATGCCTGAGCAATTTTCTGCTCTGCGTCCTGAATCGTTTTACCACCAATTTTAATTTCACCAATCAGCGGATAACTAACAGTACCACTCTCGGATACTCGCGTTTCCGTTGTAAGTTCTGGATTTTGAAAAACGTTAATGCGTATTGAGTCACCCGCTCCTAGCAAATAATCGACTTTATCGTCGGCATTCGCAACAACTGGAGATAGCGTTGAGAATATGACCATACTTATCAGAGCAAGAAACCTAAACATATTCTGCTTCACGATAATTTCCTTTAATATTTTAATGATGGAGGTTAATAAATTACTTCAAGCCGGCCACGCCGGCCTCAATGCCAGAGTTTTTAATTTTCTTATCATCTGCTGTGAGCTTAGTTGACTCTGATGTGTTATCTATGGAAGCCTTGGCCAAACCAGCCTGTGCTACAAAATCGCCAACATACACAATCTTGGCTTCCTTCCTAAACCTCTTCATTTCGTCATCCACTATTTGTTTGCCGCGAGTGTTGATGAAGTAGTTTTTGATTAATGGCGTAGCTGCAGCAATATCCATAGAGGCTTCTTTCGCCTTTACTAGATGAATTACATGAACTGAGTTCTGAATTTCCAGCACGATCGTTTCCCCATCATGAAGATTTTGCAATTTAGGCAAAATATCAAGTGGCAGTTGTTCAGCTGGACGCGTATAACTACCCCCAGAATATTTAACGCCTTTCCCTTTTAGAGAGTCTGCAATTTCCTGCATCGACTTTTGCTTGGAAACATCGTCATTTACTGAAGCTAATACCTCAGCATTTTTCTCCATTCCGATGTCTTGCAAATTGTAAATCCTGCGCTTGGCAAACAGCCCTGTGTGGTCATCATAGTATTTCTTAACTTCCTGATCAGTCACCTTAACTGAGTTAGATACCATTTTCTGCAAATAAGCCCGCGCCAAAATATCTTTCTTAGCCGCCTCTATCGCCATCATGACATCAGGCGTTCTATCAAGATTTTCTTTATTCGCTTTTTCAACTATTATTTGCTGATCAATCAGCTTTTCTAAAATCTGCTGCCTAACCGAAGCTGCGTTGTCTGCAGTCACATTTTGTGCGCTCTTCATCAGAAGGTTGATTTGATGCATAGATATTTCAGCATCATTGACCTTGGCAGCTACTTGAGTAGAGCCTTTTTTGCTGTCCTCTTTACCGCAACCAGTCAATGATATAGCACCTATTATGATGCTGAGAAGAACAACTAATATATGAAACGTGCGTTTTTGCATGACAGTTTTAAAACCTTGTAATTAAAAAGTTAATTGCCCAGTAATACTTGCGGAGTTTGCAGAAAAGTCTCTGTTGACTACAGTAGAGTCTCTTTCATCATGTTGCAAATTAACCCCAACTCTGATGGTATTACGAGGCACCCAACTCACCCCAATACCATAGCTCAACATATCGTCTTCCCTATCACTTGATGTGGCACTAGGTCCATTTCCCAGAAATTTCCTTTTCCCTATTAAAGCATTGGCATTCACGGCAATTTTGGATGTGGCTTGCCACGTGGGTTTTATAGAAAGTACGTCATAAGTTGTATAGCTGCTATCAGTAGCTGAGAAGGCAGCCAACTTCCGCGATAGATCAACTGTCAAATTCAGTTTTGATGTGATATCCCAAGCATAATTTATGCCTCCAAAATTCCCAGAAAAATCTCTTACAGCGAAAGTGTCATCAGTTCGACTAACATGCCCAAAATTTGACGATAATTTGGATTTCCCGGACAAAATCCAAAAGGCACTCACCTCCTGCTCATCCTCAGTAAAATCTTTGCCTACAAAGCTGGCAAAGTTAATTTCCTGGTTCTCCCCATTCCTTTTCCTGGCTTTCAAAGCCACAAAGCTGTTGGATGGAAACGAATACTTCACTCCACCTTCAAGTGCATCAAATTTAAAGCTGGTTTCAGGTAAGAAAGTCTGGCTATTTACAACATCCAACTTAGTATAGCCGCCCAATAAGTGCCATTTATTATGCGGTGACCAATCAAAATCAAAAGTCTGACTTTCAATGGTTCTCAAATTTTGAGATCCAGTGCTTCGAAAGTCCAAAAACGGAACCAGGCTTACAGTTCTATTTGACGTCAGATTACCTTTTAAACTTGGCGTAAGGGCCCACAGCCAAGCGGCTTTGTAGTTATTCGCATTGAAATCCAAGAACTTGGCATTTTCATACTTATTATCTACATGAGTATAATCAAGCTTGAATGTTTGCAATGAGTAATGCTTATTGACACTAAAACCAACATTAGTTCTCAATATATTATCCGAACGTTCAGCGCCAGCACCCACTGGCTGAACTCCAGAAGGCAATCTAAATAAATTACTTTCATGTTGATAAGTTGAACCTATCACCACATTAAAAACATCACCACTATCTGCCATAGCTTGGGAAACAAAAGCACATGATACTAGATAAAAAACAACCATCTGTATTAAAGGCTTAACAGGCATACGGCTTCCATTAAAAAAAATCATTCAACACCTTCTTATATTGGTGTGCCATGGGTGCTGGGGGGGAATGCGGGCATAAGCTTCTCGCATGTTTCACGCAAGCGGCCAGTTGTGGTTTGCAATAAGGTTAATAATATTTTGTTACCTAAACGTGGCATCTGTATTAACACATTATTAAATGACTCACGTGTTAACACAGCAAAATCTGTCGGCATCGTAGTAGTACAGCTGGCAAAACGAGGATGCCCGTCGATCATGGACATTTCACCCAACGTGCTACCAATGCCTATTTCTGCAATAAGTTTATCACCTTCAAGCGTTGATTTAGTAACTACAACGCTACCAGACAAAATGAGGAGTAGGAAATCACCACTATCTCCTTCGGTTACCAGCTTAAAATCTCGTGGCGCCGCATAACACTGCATGAATCGACTCAATGACTTAACTTCATCAGAACTGAACTTATCAAATAGCTGTATGTGATTAACGATTTCAAAAATCTCATCTTCATACTTGTCGGCCCTGCCAAGCCAATCTAAACCGGGATATATTCTCATGAAATTCTTAGGCATAGTTTTCCATTAATAAATGCACCCATTAAACACACATTACTTATAAATAACCGGGCTATTTAACTTCTGCAACTTACCCAAGCGCCATTAAGATAACCTGATTTCTAGGGCTTAGCAAACTATCAGTTGACGGTTGCCAAGCACAACCCTGCCCTTAACAACTCATGATTAAAAAATCATCAAGGCGATGAGAGCGTTTTGGGCAGATTCTTCTAAGAAATGGAGTTGGCACATATAATGCTCTATCTTTCCTGGCAAGCTTAATATTTGATGTAATAGTAAACTTTAAAAACACCGCACTCAATAGTCCATTTGCACTAACAGTAATCACAAAATTGAAATATGCCGTGTCTAAACTTAATATATAAGAAATAAATAGCCCCTATGTCAGCTAACGTAAGTCTAGAAGATAATGCACTTAGAGGACTCAATGCTTTAATGCACGAGTCTTTACATATTCGTTCACATTTTGAATTGCTGCTATGGCTACAAGGCGACTTTCAGAAACACATTCCCCACGAGGTAATGATCGCTGCATGGGGAGACTTTTCTTTAGGTATCATTTATATTGATATTGTTTCTGCCTTACCTGGCGTTAGGACAGGTAAGATTGCCAGCGAGAAACTTACCTCCCTACTCCAAAACCTCTTCCAATATTGGCTCGATCACTCACAAACACCTTTCACCTTAAGCATGGATAAAGGTATTTTTCATGGGCACGAACTAGGATGTCTGGAAGCCAACATCAACTTGGAAAAAATGAAATCCGCCCTGGCTCACGGCATTAAAGATTATCGAGGCGGCCATGATTGCTTGTATATGTTTATACACACGACAGCAAAAATGCCTACCGCCTCCAGAAAACTTATCGCGAATATCTTGCCTTATTTAGACTGCACATTACGGCAACTGGAACATCTTCCCGAGCAACTCCCAGAGGAGCACATTCAAAATGATGAGCCAGAAAATGAAATTGTTGGTACACTTTCGCCAAGAGAGGCTGAGATCATGGAATGGGTTAAGGGTGGAAAAACCAACCAAGACATTGGTATGATCCTTAATATCAGTGCTTTTACAGTTAAGAATCACATGCAACGCATATTTAAAAAACTAGATGTTTTAAATCGTGCACAGGCAGTCACCAAATATAATCGAATGTATCGAACCCAATGAGTTCTAAAAAAGCCAGCCCCCCAGTTCGCAGGTCATCAGGCATTGCGATAGCTCGCGACAATATATTATCTATCACTGAAGCACTTCTAGACCCGCTTATTGCGGTTTTTTCACTTTGGATAGTGGCATTTATTCAAGAGGGAAACCTGGAGCCAGTCTACCTAATACTGTCGTTGATTATTTTCTCACTGACTTTTCCCAGCAGCTCAAAAATAACGCTTACTCCGTTTAAAGCTATACAAAGCACGTTGACTACCTGGATCATACTATCTGGCTTACTTGTGCTCTTTGGGGTAACCACGCAGTACATTTATCTTTTCTCCAAAGACACCGTTATCCTTTGGTTGATATTAACCCCGGCTCTTCAGATAGCCGGGTTGCTAGCATTAAGAATACTTGCACCAGCAATCATCAAGCTACAGGGGCCCATTAAACGTGCAGTTATTGCCGGGATGAATGAGCAGGGCGTAGCTTTGGCTTTGCGGCTAGAGGATAGCCATTACAACACCACAAAACTCATTGGCTTTTTTGAGGATCGCAGCCCTGAGCGCCTTAGTTCATATATTGACATACCAATTCTTGGCCGGATTGATGATATGGCGAGCTATATCAAACAAAATCAGATCAATGTGATTTATCTTTCGTTACCTATGGCCAATCAGCCGAGAATACTGAAGCTTCTCGATGACCTTAAAGATACGACAGCGTCTATCTACTTTATCCCTGACATATTCATGACCGACCTGATCCAAAGCCGCGTTGATCAGGTTGAGGATATTCCTGTAGTTGCTGTGTGCGAAACTCCTTTTACAGGTTTTAACGGTATTGTTAAGCGAGTTGCCGATATCGGTTTTGCTACAGGCATCCTGCTCCTTATATCTCCTGTGCTTTTCGTTATTGCTATCGGCGTCAAGTTAAGCTCCCCCGGACCAATCATTTTCAAGCAACGTCGCTATGGGCTTGATGGCCAAGAGATCCTTGTCTACAAATTCCGCTCTATGACAGTGACTGAGGATGGAACAAAGGTGACTCAAGCTACAAAAAATGACCAGCGCGTCACTAAATTCGGTGCGTTCCTGCGTAAATCATCTTTAGATGAATTACCTCAGTTCCTAAACGTGCTACAAGGCCGCATGAGTGTCGTTGGGCCAAGACCGCATGCGGTGTCTCACAATGAGATGTACCGCAAGCTCATCAAGGGCTACATGATCCGCCATAAGGTAAAACCTGGAATTACAGGGTGGGCGCAAGTCAATGGATTAAGAGGGGAAACAGAGACCCTTGATAAGATGAAGGCTCGGATTGACTACGATATAGACTACCTGCGTAACTGGAGCCCAAAGCTGGACATGTACATTATTGTTAGAACCATTTCTGTAGTATTCAAAGGTGAAAAGAACGCTTACTAAAGCGTCACTCCCGCAATGAGGATAGTCTGTCTGATCGCCTTGCTGGCGTTAATCCTCATGGTTTTCGTTGGAGGTAGCCAACCTGGTGCTGGCAACCTTTTCCCGCCCCCTTGGGATAAGATCGTGCATTTCCTCACCTTCGGATTTATGCTGGCCTTAGCGAGTATTAGCTTCCCAAAAACTAGGCTACTGTATCTGTTAATGATAATAGTAACAATTGGGGCCGCAGATGAAATCCATCAGATATACCTTCCGGGAAGAGTGGCCGGGCTTGATGACTGGCTTTCTGACTTTGCGGGCGGGTTGCTCACTATGCTTGCAATAGGATGGACGACTGGCCGGAAAGTATAAAGCTTAGTGACGATCAAATGAATGCGGAATACACAACAAAAAAGGAGCCCTAGGGCTCCTTTTTACTAACCAATGGTTAATTCAAGCTTGCTTGACTTAACCAATTTTACGACGACGTACCATAAAACCCATCAAGCCCAAACCAGCCAGCATCATGCCGTAGGTTTCTGGCTCAGGAACTGGAAGGGAAGTTAGTGAAAGAGTACCGTTGTATGAAGCTGATCCAACGCTAGTGCCAGCAATGTGCACAAAGTAATTACCAAGACCGTTTATGCTTTCCAAACCACCGAATGCAAGTCTAGGGCCAGCAGCACCCAAGAAACCGTACGATAGAACTGTAGTTTGATCTGCGGCTAACAAATTAAATGAAGTGAACGTAATGTTCTTAGTACTAGTACCTGAAAGTGAACCAACTAAATCACGAGATCCCAGGAAAGAAAGGGAAATGTAATCGCTGAACGATGTGCCAACAATATCGCTACTGTATGAGTAGTGCTCTGCGTCTGCAGATGGGTTTAAATCCGCACTTACAGTTACTGCAGCATTAGCTGACAGAGAAGCGATTGCGAAACCTGCTGCAACAACCAAAGACTTTAATGTTAAATTATTCACAAATTACCCCTAAAAATTAATCAAATTTACTTACTAAAAATTTAAAATACCAAAAAATCTTTACTTAACTCTTATTCTGTAAATGCATTTAATCAAGAGCCGGCATTCAGCACAATAGTCCGAACGGACTAATCACCACAGAATAAGTTTATTTTTATTTAAAAATCAAATGGTTAATTTAATACAAAAGGGGCATTAAAGCCCCTTTTAACAAATTCACAAGCAATTAATTTATATTGAAAGGCACTTACCTTACTTTACGACGACGTGCCACAAACCCCATCAATCCAATACCGGCAAGCATCATTCCATAAGTCTCAGGTTCCGACACTGGGGAAATCAAGGATAGCGTCCCTCCATATGAGCTTGGTCCAGAACTTGTTCCAGATATATGTACAAAGTAACTACCTAAATCATTTGTACTTTCCAAGCCGCCAAAAGCAAGCCTAGGCCCTGCACTTCCTAAAAATCCATAGGTAATTACTGATAGATCACTTGCCACCAAATCAAAGGCAGTAAACGTAAGGTTGCTAGTACTAGTTCCCGAAAGAGAGCCTGCAAGATCTCGTGTCCCCAGAAAAGACAAAGGAAGGTAGTCATCAAAAACTGCAGCCAAGATATCGCTAGTAAATGAATAATGCTCAGCATCCGGTGAAGGGTTTAAATCTCCACTTATTGTCACTGCAGCATTGGCTGAAATAGTCGAAAAGGTTAAGCCAATCGCTAAAACTAAAGACTTCAATGTCAACGTTTTCATAGAATTACCCCTAAAAAGTGTTATTAAGCAAACTTGAAAAGTTACTTCACCTACACTCCCCCGGAAAACTTATCTATCGAGAACAAACCTGTTATTAGATATAGCGATGATTACATCGCAGATGCTTTTACGGCACAATAGTCCGAATGGACTAATGCCTGCAGAATTCTCAGTAATTTAATGAAGCGAAATTGGATTTTGATGCTGAAAGTGACTTTATGATGAAACGTCTAAAACCAAGACGCATCAATTTAAAACGCTGAACCGCTAAGCGCATCTCCCATCAATTATGGTCGACGCGCTTAATTCACATTACTTGGATTTTAATGCTTCAGTAAGGTGTGGCGCTAATGTTTGTAACATTTGAGCGAATACTTTTGGGTTACCTGCCACGATATTTCCAGATTCAATCCATTGCTCATTGCCTTCGAAGTCCCCAACAATGCCGCCGGCTTCCTGCACCAGCAAAGCGCCTGCAGCAATATCCCATTGAGATAGGCCAATTTCCCAGAAACCGTCATACCAGCCTGCTGCTACATAAGCCAGATCAAGCGCGGCTGAACCGGGGCGACGTAAGCCGGAGGTTTTCTTGATCATGTCCTTGAACATGCCTAGATAGGTATCCAGATGTGCAAAGTCACGAAAAGGAAAACCCGTGCCGATGATGGACTCCTGAAGCTTTGTCCGGTTACTTACACGAATGCGCTTATCATTCAAAAATGCGCCGCGTCCACGAGTGGCAGTGAACAGGTCATTGCGGTTAGGGTCATAAACTACAGCTTGTGTGAGCTGCCCTTGTTGTTTGAGGGCGATAGATACTGAGTATTGCGGGAAACCATGAAGAAAGTTGGTCGTGCCATCCAGTGGATCAATAATCCATACGTTTTCAGCATCGGTGCGATCATGACCGCTTTCTTCACCGAGAAAGCCATGGTCAGGATAAGCTTCCTGCAGGGTTTCGATAATCGAACGTTCAGCGGCGTGGTCAACTTCACTAACGAAGTCGTTGTATGTCTTGCTGCGCACTTTGAGTGTACCTAAGTCTCTTGACGCGTAAGTAATGATATCGCCTGCGCGACGTGCAGCTTTAACCGCGTTGGTTAGCATGGGATGCATATATTATTTCCACTTTCTGGCTTGTGCCTTGACCGAATGTAAAGGCAACTTTTAAAGAGCTGTTAAAATAGCATTTTAATGTGTAATGCCTTGAGTTCCAAATTTAATGACATCCAAACTTCATCTATTAAGTAACTTTCGCATCGTACTTTGCCAGACTAGCCATCCAGGCAATATAGGTGCCGCCGCCAGGGCTATGAAAACCATGGGGTTGAGCAATCTATATTTGGTCTCTCCCAAGCAGTTTCCCGACAAAGAGGCTACCTCACTGGCCACCAATGCGGCAGATTTACTTGAAACTGCACACGTCTGCACAAGTCTGGAGGAAGCCTTAACAGGTTGCACGCTTGTGATTGGCCTTAGCGCGCGCAAACGTCAGCTTTCGCACGAACTGATGTCATCTCGCCAAGCAGCATTGGAGGCAGTTAAGACGATAGGCGATGATGAAAGCAATGGTCAGCAGCAAATTGCATTATTGTTTGGAACTGAGATGAGTGGCTTGTCCAATGCTGAGCTGGATTTATGCCAACTGCTGGCAATGATTCCAACCAATCCTGATTTTTCATCGCTAAATGTAGCCGCTGCCGTGCAAGTGATGTGCTATGAAATCAGGATGGCCTTGCTGGATAAGGATGCGCCATTGGCTCAACTGCCGAACAACCAGATCAAACCTCAAGCTGATAAAGCTGTCGAATGGGCAAGTATTGACGAGGTTGAAGGTATGTATCAGCACATGGAAAGCACATTGATCAACATTGGTTTCCTCAAGCCCAAGACGCCAGGACGTATCATGCAAAGGCTACGCCGCATGTACGCAAGGGCAAGGTTGGAAAAAGAAGAAGTCCGTATTTTGCGTGGTATATTTAAATTAATGCAGTCCCCACGCCCGCCAGAGGCCTAATAAAATGTTTGAACATATAAAAGAAGATATTAACGTTGTATTTGAACGGGACCCTGCTGCGCGCACGCAATGGGAAATACTAACGACCTACCCTGGCGTGCATGCGTTGATTATCCATCGCGTTTCACATTGGATATGGCAGCACCGCCTATACTGGCTGGCTCGTTTCAACTCACACATTGCACGCTGGCTTACCGGCATTGAGATACACCCAGGCGCCACTATAGGCCGCCGCGTATTTATCGACCACGGCATGGGTGTCGTCATTGGGGAGACTGCCGTCATTGGTGATGACTGCACGCTCTACCATGGAGTAACCCTTGGCGGCACCTCATGGAATAAAGGCAAACGTCACCCGACCCTGGAGACTGGTGTAGTTATTGGCGCTGGCGCCAAGATTTTAGGCCCTATCATCATTGGTGTCGGCGCCAAAATCGGCTCTAATGCCGTCGTTGTCAAGGATGTACCAAACGGGGCAACGGCCGTAGGTATCCCTGCGCGCATCCTAGATCAGGAAACCACAAAACAACGCGACGATATGGCCGCGAAGATAGGCTTCTCTGCCTATGCAATTAGCGACAATATGAACGACCCAATGACCAAAGCCATACATGCGTTGCTGGATCATGTTGCCAAGCAGGATCAGCAACTCCAGACGATTATGCTGCAGTTGGGCAAACTAGGTGCCGACGTTGAAACCGATGCAGAAGTAGGTAAGGCTTTTGATGTGAACCATCTCAACAAAATAGTTGACTAAAGAGTTAGGGTATTATATAGTTTTGACCTGCCTGCAGAGGCATTGAAGTTCGCAAATCAATGATTTTAAATGACTTCAGCGCGCTTCAACCAAGACGAACAGTCCCCAGAATACTTTAGGAAACCAAGCAATGCGATTAACCACCAAAGGCCGATTTGCCGTGACCGCCATGCTCGACCTCGCGTTAAATGAGGTCGACAAACCTGTTACCTTGGCAGGCATCAGTGAACGTCAAAGCATTTCACTATCATATCTTGAGCAACTGTTCAGCAGGCTGCGTCGTGGCGGCTTGGTGAAGAGTGTGCGCGGACCAGGTGGCGGTTATCGTTTAGCCAAACCACACAATGAAATTTCCATTTCAGAAATCATCAGCGCGGTAGACGAACTGATTGATGCCACGCAGTGCGGCGGCCATGAGAACTGTCGTGATGAACGTCGTTGCATGACGCACGACCTGTGGACCAGCCTGAACGTCAAGATATTAGAATATCTCTCTGGTATTTCACTGGCAGACCTGGTGGCATCGCAAAAAGAAAACAAACCAGTCATCATCAATGGCCGGAGAGAGTTTCAGATACAGGCGACTACTGCTTAACCTGACATGACCACAGCTGCTACTTATTTTGACAGCAATGGCACCACCCTGCTTGATCCGAGGGTGCTGGAAGCGATGCTGCCTTACTTGTCCCAGCAATATGGCAATGCGACCAGCCGCCATATTTTTGGACGTTCAGCAAGGCATGCCATAGAGCATGCGCGTGAGCAGATTGCAGATGCCGTCGGCGCGCATACTTCGCAAGTAGTATTGACCGGTAGCGGTACCGAAAGTAACAATCTGGCGATCAGCGGCATCGCTGCGATGAATGAAGACCGTGCAATTGCAATGAGTGCTATTGAGCATCCTTGTGTGACAAGGCCGGCGTTGGCGCTGCAAAAAAAGGGTTATGCCATCAACATGATTAAGGTTGATGCAGATGGAAAACTAGACCAACAATCATTACTAAACAGTTTGCAGACGTCTACCAGCCTGGTTTCAGTCATGCTGGCCAATAACGAAACTGGTGTAATACAGGATATCGCAGAGATAGCTGAATTATCGAGGAAACATGATGCTTTTATGCATACCGATGCAGTACAGGCACTAGGCAAGATCAAAGTGGATTTTAGCGATCTGAATGTTCATGCAATGACGCTCTCATCGCATAAGATTTATGGCCCGCAAGGTGCCGGCGCATTGATACTGGATAAGCGTGTAGACATACAGCCATTGCTACTGGGTGGTGGGCAGGAAAGAGGCTTGCGTAGCGGTACCGAGAATGTAGCGGCAATTGTAGGGTTTGGGGCCGCATGTGAATTAATCAGCCGCGAACTACTCCAACATACTGTAGCTATCAGGCAAATGTGCGATTATCTGGAACAGGGTTTACAGCAATTGGGCGCAGTGATATTCGGCAGCAGGGCTGAACGTTTGCCCAATACCAGCTTTTTCGCGATACCGGGCATTGAAGGCGAAACGTTGGTGATGGCATTGGATCGTAAGGGTTTTGCGGTAGCAAGCGGCTCAGCATGTTCCAGCGACAGTACAGAACCCAGCCATGTATTGCTGGCGATGGGCGTAGACAAAGATTTAGCGCGCGGCGCGATTCGGGTGAGTTTATCCAGCAATAACACCCAGGATGAAATTAAGGCGTTTTTACTCGCTCTGGAAAGCGAGCTAAGCCGCTTGAAAAAGTTAACTGCAATGGCAATGTGATATCGCAATGGCGATGCAACGAATTTAAAATTGAGGAAGAGCATGAGCGTACATACACCGATTTACCTGGACTACTCTGCAACTACGCCGACAGATCCACGCGTGGCAGAGAAAATGATCCCTTACCTGACCGAGCACTTCGGCAATCCGGCATCACGTAGCCACCCGTTTGGCTGGACTGCGGAAAAGGCCGTCGAAAATGCACGTGAAGAAGTCGCCAAACTCGTGAATGCTGACCCGCGTGAAATCGTATGGACATCAGGGGCTACCGAATCCAATAACCTGGCTATCAAAGGTGCGGCCAATTTCTACAGCGGCAAGGGCAAGCACATCATCACCATCCAGACCGAGCATAAGGCTGTGATTGATACTGTGCGCGAACTTGAACGCGTTGGCTTTGAGGCTACTTACCTCGCACCTGAGCCTAATGGCTTGATAGACCTGGAAAAATTCAAGGCAGCGATACGCCCTGACACCGTGTTGGCCTCTGTGATGCTGGTCAACAATGAAATTGGCGTGATCCAGGATATTGAAGCCATCGGCAACATTTGCCGTGAGCATGGCGTGATTTTCCATGTGGACGCAGCACAGGCAACCGGCAAAGTTGCGATAGACCTGGAAAAACTGCCAGTGGACCTGATGAGCTTTTCTGCACACAAGACATACGGCCCTAAGGGCATCGGCGCATTGTATGTGCGTCGTAAACCACGTATCCGTATAGAAGCACAGATGCACGGTGGCGGTCATGAGCGCGGTATGCGTTCGGGCACTCTAGCTACCCACCAGATCGTTGGTATGGGCGAGGCATTCCGCATTGCGCGTGAAGAAATGGACCTGGAAAATGCACGCATCCGTCGCCTGCGCGACAGGCTGTTGGCTGGCTTGCAAGACATAGACGAAGTTTACGTCAATGGCGACCTGAAGCACCGAGTGCCTCATAACCTGAATATCAGCTTCAATTTTGTTGAAGGCGAGTCGTTAATTATGGCTGTGAAGGATATTGCTGTTTCTTCCGGTTCGGCATGTACTTCAGCCAGCCTGGAGCCGTCATATGTATTGCGCGCACTTGGCCGCTCCGATGAACTGGCACATAGCTCGATCCGCTTCTCTATTGGTCGCTTCACGACTGAAGAGGATGTGGATTACACAATCGCTCTGATGAAGAGCAAAATAGGTAAATTGCGAGAGCTCTCCCCGTTGTGGGAAATGCACTTAGAGGGTGTAGATTTGTCAAAAGTTGAGTGGGCAGCACACTAGTAGTTAATGAATTACAAGGAGTACTAAAAATGGCATATTCAGACAAAGTATTAGATCACTATGAAAACCCCCGTAATGTGGGTTCCCTGGACAAAAGCGACGCAAATGTTGGTACCGGCATGGTCGGCGCACCAGCTTGCGGCGACGTAATGAAGCTGCAAATCAAGGTTAACGATGCAGGCATTATCGAAGATGCCAAGTTCAAGACCTATGGCTGCGGTTCAGCGATCGCTTCCAGCTCACTGGTAACTGAGTGGCTGAAAGGCAAGACACTGGATCAGGCGGCAGAAATCAAGAACTCGGCCATTGCCGAAGAGTTGGCATTGCCACCGGTCAAGATCCATTGCTCAGTGTTGGCGGAAGATGCGATCAAGGCTGCGGTTGCTGATTTGAAATCCAAACAACCTGCTGCTAAAGAAGCTGCATAAGGTACAGATATGGCCATTACGCTAACTGAAACTGCTGCTAGCCGTGTTGAAAAATTCCTTGCCAATCGTGGCAAGGGCATAGGGCTGCGCCTGGGCGTTAAAACCACAGGCTGCTCCGGCATGGCTTATACACTTGAGTTTGTGGACGAAATGCATCCCGAGGATACCGCTTTTGAAAGCCATGGCGTAAAGGTGATTGTTGACCCGAAGAGCCTAGTGTATATCGACGGGACTGAGTTGGACTTCACCAAAGAAGGCTTGAATGAAGGCTTTAAATTCATCAACCCTAATGTCAAGGATGAATGCGGTTGCGGCGAAAGCTTTACGGTTTAACCAGAGACTAGATAAGCATCGCTATTCGATAAAAATATGGATTTATTAAGCCGAAACTATTTTGAGCTATTTGGCTTATCCTCGCAGTTCGCAATCGACCTCAACCTGCTTGACCTGAACTACCGCAAGCTACAGAGCGAGGTGCATCCTGACCGATTTGTTTCCAACTCGCCGAATGAGCGCATGCAATCAATGCAAGTTGCCACGCAGGCCAATGAAGCTTATCGCACCCTGAAAAATCCTACCGCACGCGCACGTTACCTGCTGCAGTTGCAAGGCATAGAAACCTTGGAAGAAAGCAATACAGCGATGCCAACTGACTTCCTGATTATGCAGATGGAATGGCGAGAGGCCGCAGAAGATGCCAAGGCAACACGTGATATCCCGGTGTTGGACACGCTGTTGGTGACCATGAACCAGGAAGCAAAAACCCTGCAAGGACAACTGCAAATCGCACTGGATGACAACAAACAACTCCCGTTAGCGGCAGAAATAGTTCGTAAACTCAGTTTTATTGATAAATTGCGGGCGGATGTCGAGCAAACCATTGAGAAACTAGAAGATTAATTTAGCGCTGACCGGCCACTAACCTCAAAGAATATTAATTAGCCATGGCTTTACTTCAAATCGCAGAACCAGGCATGAGTGCCGCTCCTCACCAGCACAAGCTGGCCGTGGGGATAGACCTGGGCACCACCAACTCTTTAGTAGCTACCATCCGTAGCGGTATGAGCATTGTGTTGCATGATGAGCAAGGCCATGCCTTGCTACCATCAGTCGTTCGCTATATGGAAAATGGTGACATAGCCGTTGGTCATAGCGCACTCTCTGAACAAAGCATAGACCCCAAGAATACGATCAGCTCCGTGAAACGCTTTATGGGGCGTGGCATTCGCGACATCCCTGATACCACGCATATCCCTTACCGTTTTATTGATAGTCCGGGCATGGTGCAGATAGAGACTCGCGCCGGCATCAAGAGTCCGGTTGAGATCTCAGCTGAAATCCTGAAGTCGCTTAAAACACGTGCAGAAAAAGCGCTAGGCGGTGAACTGACTGGTGCAGTCATCACTGTCCCAGCCTATTTCGATGATGCCCAGCGCCAAGCTACTAAAGATGCCGCAAGGCTGGCAGGATTAAATGTACTGCGCCTGCTCAACGAGCCTACCGCAGCCGCTGTCGCCTACGGATTGGATAATAGTTCAGAAGGTATTTATGTCATCTACGATCTTGGCGGCGGAACGTTTGACGTCTCCATACTGCGCTTATCCAAAGGTGTTTTTGAAGTACTGGCCACCAATGGCGACTCCGCACTGGGCGGGGATGATTTTGACCACAGGATTTTCTGCTGGATCCTTGAACAGGCCAAACTACCGCCATTGAATCAGGAAGATACCCGCCTGCTGCTCACCAAGGCCCGCGAAGCCAAAGAGTGGCTGAGCGAAAATACTGAGGCGCAAATCACCGTGGTACTGAGCAATGACAAACTGGTCAACGTCAAGCTAAGCGCCAGCAAGTTCGTAGAGCTGACCCAACATCTGGTTGCCAAGACGCTAAGCCCTACCCGCAAGGCTATTAGGGATACGGGATTGCCCTTGCAGGATATCAAAGGCGTGGTCATGGTTGGCGGCGCAACGCGCATGCCGCAGGTGCGCCAGGCTGTTGCCGAGTTTTTCCTGCAAGAGCCGCTGACCAACCTGGATCCGGACAAAGTAGTGGCACTCGGTGCAGCGATCCAGGCCAACGTGCTCGCCGGTAACCGGAGTGACGATGACCTGTTGTTGCTCGACGTGATTCCCCTCTCACTTGGCCTGGAAACCATGGGTGGCCTGGTAGAAAAAGTCATCCCCCGCAACTCCACCCTGCCGGTGGCACGCGCGCAGGATTTTACAACGTTCAAAGATGGCCAGACCGCCATGAGCATACAAGTCGTCCAAGGCGAGCGCGAGCTGGTGTCCGATTGTCGTTCGCTGGCCAAATTCGAGCTGCGCGGCATCCCGCCTTTGGCAGCAGGCGCCGCGCGCATTCGTGTCACCTTCCAGGTCGATGCAGATGGTCTGCTATCCGTCACTGCACGGGAGCAGACCAGCGGCGTAGAGTCCAATATTGTGGTAAAACCATCCTATGGGCTAACAGAAGATCAAATCTCTGAGATGCTAAAAGCCTCTTTTAACTCGGCTGAAAGCGACAAGCAGGCAAGAGCCTTGCGTGAAGCACAAGTTGATGCCGAGCGCCTGCTGGAAGCCATTGCTGCCGCCCTGGATAAAGATGGCGATACGCTACTGAGTGCTCCGGAAAAAGCACAAATAATTGCGCAAATGGATGCTCTGAGAGCCGCCACCAGCGCCGAGGACAGCCACGCCATCCACACCGCCTCAGAGGCACTCAACCATGCGACTGAGACTTTTGCAGCACGCCGCATGGATGCATCGGTAAAGCAGGCTTTCGCCGGGCAAAACTTAAATACACTGGATATATAACCCATGCCACAAATCATCGTCTTACCCCACATAGAGCTCTGCCCCGATGGCGCCGCCTTCGAAGCCAAGCCTGGTACCTCCATTTGCGACAACTTGTTGGAACAGCATATTGATATCGAGCATGCCTGTGACCAGGTATGCGCATGCACCACTTGCCACGTTATAGTGCGCGAAGGCTATGCCACACTAAACCCTGCCGAGGAAAAAGAAGAAGACTTGCTGGACAAGGCATGGGGCTTGGAACCGAATTCACGGCTATCTTGCCAGGCAATTGTTGGCAATAAGGACCTAGTGGTTGAAATTCCGAAATACTCGATCAACATGGCCAAAGAAGGCCATAGCAAGTAACTCTTAATCAACTATTTACGTCAATAAAAAAGCCCGCAGATGCGGGCTTTTTTATTGACGGCTAACTCTCTAAATGCGAGGAGATTAGAACATCCATTGCGCACGCATGATGAGTGCCTTCTCAGAGTCTTCACGCTTGTTATTGATCACAAGACCGGTTGTCCCGATAATGTCGTCAAAGTCTGTCTTAACATAGTTCATCATCAAACGGGTATTGGCTGTAGGCAAGAACTTGATACCAAAGGTATAGGCTTTTGCTTCAGCAAAACCTGAAGTCTTGGTGGTCACAGCAGCATCAGTACCGGCACCAGCACGCAAGCCTAAAGTATCGTAATCACTGGCATCCAGCTTGCTGAATCGAACGCCAACTTCCCATGCACCACCCTTGAATGTTGTTGGATCGAAATCGTTCAACGGTTTAACACTACCAAATGCGCCACCTTTGTAGCTATCCGCATACTTTTCACCAGTGATCATCCACAGGCCTTCTGCGTACCAAGCTTTTTGATCCACATCATAGTTGCGAGCTGCAGTTTCAAACTCATTGCTCAGCTTCAACCATTCTGTTTGCAGTTTGAACTGATTGTAGGCAACCACACCTTCAAGACCAGCACGAGTGCGCTCCACTTTGTTATTTCTAGTATCCGCTACAGGAGCGTTAAAGAATGTTGCACCACGCGCCTCTGTACGGCCAGCAACACCGCCAGCAAGGGTTTCTGGGCTATCGCCTTTGGAGAACGAAGCACCGGCATGCAACACCATGTCCTTGTTGCCCATGATCTCTGCAAAGTTGGCTGTTACGCGCCCAATGACATCTTTGCCATCTTCACGCACATCAGTTTCAGCATTTTTCAGTGCACCGTTAGATAATGCCAAAGCATAGGTAACGCCTGTGAGTGGTGAGCCGTGTACCATACCGCCAATTTCCTTGGTTGGCGCTAAGGAATTCACGTATGAACGCTCCATGAAGTCAATATTGTTAGAACTGGTCAACTCTTCCAGATTCATAGGCATCTTGAATTGGCCCATACGGAACTGCACTGGCTTCCACCAGGCAATATTCAAATAGCCAACATCCAGTGTCGTGCTATTTGCAAAGTCACCCACAACTTCAGCTTCATAATATTTACCCCATTTGAACTTCGTACCCAGACGTGCACGACGGATATCAAATGTATCGGCACCTTGGTTGGTTACACTGCCGGCAATGGCTGGAGTTACAGTGTTACCTTCTTCGTAGTCAAAACTACGGTAGTCAGCATGCACACGGCCATTGATAGCCATACTGAAATTACCATCACCGGTTTCAAAAGAGATGCCATCTTTATACTTTGCAGTCACTGCTTTTTGCTTTTTGGCTTCAGCCGCTTCTTTTTCGCCAGTACGGCCTCTCATTAGCAACGCACCTTCTTCTTCAGTCAGTACGCCTTTAGCCATCAATGCATTTACGATATCATCGGTTGAATCGGCCATGGCATTCGCGCCGAAACCCATCAACAGGGCTCCAGACACGGCTGCAACCATACAGCGCAATTTAATACTTTTCATCATCAAACTCCCAGGTTAGAAAAAATTCGGTTGTTAACTTTCAACACGGGAGTGATTCTGATGATTCTATATGACAGTTTGATGACGAATAATCATTTTGTCATAGTGGTGTTGTATAAAAACAACACCGAATAGCGGGTTTGTGAAAGCTTTGGTCGTTTTAGTCTATAGACCGGTCTATGGCCAGGCTGTGGCGGTGAGAAATAAAAAGTTGCCGGGAATCAGCTTATTAAGGCCTCAAACTAATTGAGGCCTTAATCGATATCTAACGGATGGGATGAACCGAAGGGAAACTGGAAACTTGAAGTGGGCTGTAACTCAACGCTCAGGCATGGTTGGAACGCAATGATGAGGTGCTAGGCTTTATTGTGTCAGCACTGATAGAGGCAATATCGCCCGATAACTCGCCGCCTTCTTCTATGTAGATCTTGCCATAGCGTATTTTCCCGCTGACACGCCCGGTCGAATGAATGATCAACTGGCCACGCGCAGTCAGCTCTCCGTCAAACTGGCCGTAAATTTCAGCCACATCAATGCCGACTTTGCCAGAAAAAGCACCTTTCTCTGCAATCTGGATAACCCGGCTATCCATGGTCGCTTCGACCCGGCCTTCTACCACCAGGGTATCGCAGTCCAGGATTTCAGCCCCTTTGAGCTTGACATCCGGACCAACAATTAAACGGCTGCCCGACACAACCTTACCCTCTGCCAATTTAACTTCGGCTAGCGGCTTGGCTCCAGCCACAGGTGGGGCAACTGATGTAGAGGTTGAGTGGGTAGACGCCATAGCGGCAAGATGCCCGGGCATCACCAGTTGGTCATCAGGTTTGCTTTGTCCGGAGGATAATGGACTAACGGAAGGCGAAAGTGGTGGCCGCGCAGTAGTTGCCTGGTTACCGCGTGAAAAAAGACCTTGTTTATTGAGCATAGCTAACCTCGTTGTAATGGATAAGGATGGACAGCAAATTGCATATGCATTCGCACCAGCTGACCTAGGATTAGCAACGATTATGCCCTGATAAATTTATCATTTATTTTCAATAACTTACTTGTGTAAGTTATTGAAAATAAATGAATGACGCCTTAAAACTGTCATCAATAAACGACTGTTTTTTTAGCATATTTGATAGTTGATTGATTACTAGGAGTATTGTGCTGTCGCTCCAGCCCAACAAAAACGGGCTTTGTTGGGCTGGAGGGAAGGCGGTGAACTTACGACTCGTGACGCATATGCGGGAAAAGAATAACATCGCGTATGCTGGCACTGTCCGTCAACAACATCACTAGGCGATCGATACCGATACCGCAACCGCCTGTCGGTGGCATGCCGTACTCCAGCGCACGAATAAAATCAGCATCGTAATACATGGCCTCATCATCGCCCGCCTCTTTCGCCGCCACTTGTGCCTGGAAGCGCGCTGCCTGGTCTTCTGCGTCGTTAAGCTCGGAGAAGCCATTGGCAATTTCGCGACCTGTGACAAATAGTTCAAAGCGCTCGGTGATCTCAGGGTTAATATCTGAAGCCCTGGCCAGCGGCGAAACCTCTACCGGGTAATCGATAATATAGGTAGGCTCCCATAGCTGCGCTTCTGCGGTTTCCTCAAACAGGCTGAGTTGCAAAGCACCCAGGCCGACATGGTCAAAGGCCTTGACGCCGAATTTTTTCAGCTCAGCGCGCAGGAAATTGCCATTGTGCAACTCTTCCAGCGTGTAGTGCGGGGCATACTTCTGGATAGCCCCAAGAATGGTCAGGCGCTGGAAAGGCTGGCTCAGGTCCAGCGTGCGTCCCTGATACTCCACCACTGCCGAACCACAAGCAGCAATTGCCGCAGCGCGGATGCAGTCTTCAGTGAAATCCATCAGCCACTTATAATCGGTATAGGCTGCATAAAACTCCATCATGGTAAATTCCGGGTTGTGGCGCACCGACAAACCTTCATTGCGGAAATTACGATTGATCTCGAAAACGCGCTCAAAACCACCTACCACCAGGCGCTTCAGATACAACTCAGGCGCTATACGCAGTGTCATCTGCATATCCAGCGCATTATGATGGGTTACAAACGGCTTGGCTGACGCACCACCCGGAATCGGGTGCAACATGGGGGTCTCGACTTCCAGAAACTGGTTGTCCAGCATAAAGCTGCGAACTGCAGCCACAATGCGGCTGCGCGACATAAACGTTTTACGGGTTTCTTCCGAAACCATCAGATCGACATAGCGCTGGCGATACTTGGTTTCCTGATCGGCCAGGCCATGGAATTTCTCAGGCAATGGACGCAAGGATTTTGTCAGCAAGCGTAACTCACTCACCTTGACGGACAACTCGCCGGTTTTCGTTTTAAACAGCACGCCACTAGCCGCAATGATATCGCCCATATCCCAGTGCTTGAACGCGGCGTAGAGTTCCTCGCCTATGCTGTCCTTCGAGATGAATAGCTGAATCCGGCCACTGCGATCCTGCACCGTGGCGAAGCTGGCCTTGCCCATCACGCGCTTGAGCATCATGCGGCCCGCCAGAACTACTGGGATTGCAAACGCATCAAGCTCTTCGTTTTCTTTCAAGCCATTTGCGGCATGCAGATCGGCGGCCAGGTCTGTTGGCTTGAAGTCGTTAGGGAAAGCAACGCTGCCATTAGTTTTCGAGGCTTCACGAATGGCCTTAAGCTTCTCACGGCGCTCCGCGATGACATGATTTTCATCCACTGGCAAACTATCGATTGGATTTTGCGTTTCACTCACAGCTAAACTCCCTGCTTCAAACTTTCAGATATAAATGGATCAAGGTCGCCATCGAGCACGCCCTGGGTGTTGCCTATCTCTACATTGGTACGTAAATCCTTGATGCGCGACTGATCCAGCACGTAACTGCGAATCTGGTGACCCCAGCCAATATCGGTCTTGGAATCCTCCAACGCCTGCTTTTCTTCATTACGCTTGCGCAGTTCCAAGGCATATAGCTGCGCTTTCAGCATGTTCATCGCCTCGGCGCGGTTACGATGCTGTGATCGGTCATTCTGGCACTGCACTACAGTATTGGTCGGGATATGCGTAATACGCACCGCAGAGTCAGTCTTATTAATATGCTGGCCACCCGCACCACTGGCACGATAGGTATCTACGCGCAGGTCGGCCGGATTGATCTCAATCTCGATAGAGTCGTCAACCTCGGGGAATATTTGCACGCTGGCAAACGAAGTATGGCGTTTGGCATTGGAGTCGAAGGGTGATTTGCGTACTAAACGGTGTACGCCACTCTCGGTGCGCAATGTGCCATAGGCATAGTCGCCGGAGACCTTGATGGAAGCGCCTTTGATACCGGCGATATCACCTTCGGACTCCTCAAGCACTTCGACCTTAAAGCCTTTGCGCTCACAGTAGCGCAGATACATGCGAAACAGCATGCCGGCCCAATCCTGGGCTTCAGTGCCGCCACTACCGGATTGAAACTCAATAAAACAGTTATTCGGATCCATCTGGCCTGAGAACATACGCCGGAACTCCATCTCAGCCACACGCTTTTCCAGAACCTCACTATCAGCCAATACGCCTAGCAGGGTTTCGTCGTCACTTTCCTCACGCGCCATTTCGAACAGTTCACTGCCATCACGCAAGCCCTGCTCCACTTCGGTCAATGATTTGACAACCAACTCCAGCTCGCGCTTTTCCTTACCCAGCTTTTGCGAACGTTCGTTATTGTTCCAAACGGCAGGGTCTTCTAATAACTGGCTGACTTCTTCCAGGCGTTGCTGCTTGGTTTCAAAGTCAAAGATACCCCCGAAGGGCTTGATTGCGCTCTGCCAAGTCTGCGAATCGGTTAGCGATTTGATTGAGTTGCTCTGCTTCCATTAATACTATCCAAACTACTGATAACCAAAAGCGAAATTATACATCAAAGACATTGCGGCTTTTCTTAACAAACCGCCTTTCCGCTCAGGCTTTTTTTACCGCAATATTAGGTTTCGCAATGTTTGTCACATAACTGTAATATTTCAACGTTAAAGTTCACATTATGTTGCAAGCAGATTAAAAACCTGTCTGGTTTGCACAAGCGAATACTTTTTTTAACTGATGGAGGTTGTATGCAATCCAAGTTTGTCAAAACACTAGGGTTAGCCGCATTAGTGGCTGCCAGCTTTACCGTACCACATGCACAAGCTGCCGATAAAATCGTCAAGATTGACGGCTCAAGCACGGTTTATCCTATTACTGAAGCTGTCGCTGAAGATTTCCAGAAAGCCAAGGGTATTAAAGTGACGGTAGGTATCTCCGGTACTGGCGGTGGTTTCAAGAAATTCTGCCGTGGTGAAACTGATATCTCAGATGCATCACGCCCTATCCTGCAAAAAGAAATCGACATTTGTAAAGAAGCTGGTATTCAATACATTGAATTACCTATCGCTTACGATGCTCTGACTGTAGCCGTCAGCCCCAAGAATGACTGGGTAAAGAGCCTGACAGTAGCGCAACTGAACAAGATGTGGGCACCTGCTGCACAAGGTAGTGTTAAATCATGGAAGCAGATCGACCCATCTTTCCCGGACAAGCCTCTAAAACTGTTTGGCCCAGGTGCCGATTCCGGTACTTTTGACTACTTTACTGAAGCTATCGTTGGCAAAGCAAAATCCAGCCGTGGCGACTTTACCGCTTCTGAGGATGACAATGTCCTGGTAAACGGTGTAGCCGGTGATGCAGGTGCATTGGGTTATTTCGGTTACGCTTATTATGAAGAAAACAAGGACAAGCTGAAGGCTGTGCCTATCATCGCCAAGGCTGGCGCACCTGCAGTTCTGCCTTCGCCTGAAACGGTAAAGGATGGCACATACCAGCCACTGGCCCGTCCTATCTTTATCTACGTTAACGCTACCTCAGCAGCATTCAAGCCTGAAATCAAAGCTTTCGTAGACTTCTATCTGGCTAATGCGCCTACTTTAGTGAAAGAAGTAAAGTATGTTCCATTGCCGGCTAATGAATACGCAGCTGTGACTGCTCACTGGAAGTCATTGAAACCAGGTTCTGGTTTTGGCGGTGTGGCAGAAGTAGGCGTCAAGATTGAAGAACTATTGAAACGCATTAAATAATTGAAATAGTGAGGGGAGCCGCGATGTGCAGCTCCCCTTATCGCATCAAACCCACCAATTCGGCTACAATGCTGGGGTCTAATTAAACATGAATACGGCTACTCAAGTGCTACCTAATTCAATAGAACTGAACATCAGTAAGCGTCTGGCGAAGAACATCAAACGCAATATTCGCGAACGTATTATCGAATTTATTCTAATGCTTGCTGCATTATCTGCAGTAGCCACCACTA
>Ga0208125_100151_pt1 | contig 63622 bp, 60 predicted proteins | sample LakWasM128_HOW14_2_FD_183938 | JGI IMG/M metagenome (GOLD analysis project Ga0208125, IMG submission 183938) | Freshwater sediment methanotrophic microbial communities from Lake Washington under simulated oxygen tension - Sediment Metagenome... | ecosystem: Environmental > Aquatic > Freshwater >...
CGCTGGAACTTGGGTATTCTTGTCCATGGACTTCCCCTTTCAACATGGCTGCAGATTGATGACTCAGACCACCAATCTTGGCGCTTTGAAGCCGTTGCCTGAAGGTGGGAAGTCCCTTCGTATTCCGCTCGAGCCGACTCGCGTCGGCGGGCCGCCGCTCGCGGCTCAGCTTCAACGTTGAGTGTCCGCATTGGGGCTGCGAATTCGACAATGTGACTGACTGCAATCGCTGCACAACCGCTGTTCGCTACCGTGAGGTCGACATCAGGCTGATAGGAGCCGTTCGAATCGGAGAGGCGACCGGATGGCTGCGATCTCCAAGATCGGCAATTAATTAAGGATGTCTGCAGCCCTTGTCGGCCACCACCCCGACCCGGGCCCTTGACGACGATTCGCCGGGCCTGCAGGCAAAATCCAGATGATCGGGGCGAGCCTGGCATCAGGCCTGCCGGGAAGCCCACCTTGAAGAATGGAGCAGCATCAATGGCACTGACGAAGAAGGGCGAGTTCTGGTACGGGACGACGTCCGGCGACACCCAAGCCGAACTGCGCAGCTACAGCATTGCGAATCGCCATGAGGCCGTCAGGTTTGCCGCGTCCAAATGCGATTGCGGGTGCCGGACCTTCGCGCTGCAGACCGATGAAGAAGCCGGCGTGGCAATCCGCACCTGCACCGACTGCGGGCAGGAACACCTGATGGGCGACAGCGCGGACTACGTTGAAGAAGCCGCGCCCGAGACGCACGAGTGCGTGTGCGAGAACGAGGTGTTCGAGCTGATGTCTGGCGTCTCCGTGTACGAGGGCACACATAACGTGCGCTGGTACTACATCGCTTGCCACTGCGTGGAATGCAATCTGGTCGGGGTCTTCGCAGACTGGAAGTGCGAAGCGGGTGATGCGGCGGCCTTCCTCGCCAAGGTATAAGCGGCCAACCCCGGAGGACTTCAGGATCAGGCTGATCTGAGTCATTCGCGTAGCAGTACCTGGACGGCAGCAACGGCCGACACCTGTCATTGAACGCCACCGGCCCTAAGCGGTAGCGTCACCCTTGGAATCTGTCACTTGACCGCGGGCGGATCGCGCGCAGCTCGAACGACAGCGACCGCGCGCCACTACATACTCAGGTCGACCCGTCGTTACCAGTCCAGAATCGAAAATTGCCTATCGGAAAGCAGTCGCACAACGTTCGAAATGAACGGGCCGGCCATCCACGACCGCATTGCCCCGTGGAGAGGCCCTTGAGGCTCGCCATGTAGCCGCACCGAACGACTGCTGGATGCCGGACAGCGTGAGTGCGCGTGCGCGCGGCCACTGGCAGCATTCGCTGCCAAGCCGCCTGTCGTCTCACGTCGCCTACGGGGATCTAAAAAAAACGAGGACTCAGCTCCGACCACTCCCGCAGGCCGAAATCCTGCCCACCTCTCAAGGTGAATCCTGACAACTCACCTTGCTCCCCACGATGTCGCAACGCTTCAGCGCCTTGCCCTCCACGCTCCATTCGGTGAGCAGCCATCCCTCCCCCTGTCGGTCCAGGGTGGCAAAGCCATAGCCACCATAGGTGGCCACGCTCTGCACCACCGCGCCTGGCGCGGGCTGCGCCTGCAAGGCCTTGGCCTCGTCCACCGTCCAGCCATTCGCCGAGCCGGAGTTGCCCAGCACCAGGGTGGCGGGGTGATCGCTGGCAAAGCCGATGGCCTCGAACAGGTGCTCGTGCCCGTTCATCACCAGGTTCACGCCGGGCGGGTAATAGCGCTGCGGATGCAGGCCGGCCATGGCCGAGCGCAGGCCCGCCGAGCCCGGCCGGGGGGCCATCGGCGCTGCTGCTGAAGCCCAGCACCGGGTGGTGGTGCAGCAGGAAGTTGTGTGGGCGCGCGCCGCTCAGCTGCTCGACCTGGCGCAGCTGTGCCTGGTAGCGCTGCAGGGCCGCGTCACCTGCCGGGTAGGCGCGGTTCACGACCGCCGAGGAGTCGAACACGATCAGCTGGGTCTGGGAATCCAGCGGCAGCACGAACGGCGCGGTGAAGTCCTCGCAGGCCGCCGGACCCTGCCAGGCATGGGCATCGAGATAGCGGAACCAGCCCAGGCCGGCGCGCGCGCAGCTCTCGTGATTGCCCCGCACCATCACCCAGGGGGCGGCCTTCAGCAACGGCGCCGAGGGCGCAAAGAAATCGGCCTGCCAGGCATCGTCGCCATAGCCCCAGGGGCTGCCGGCACAGCCGGCGCGGTCGGCGGGGCAGGGGCTTTCGCGGTAATGCATATCGCCCACATGGATCACCAGATCGGGCTGCATCGCGGCGGCCCGGCGCACCACCGCCGCATAGGGCCAGGCGGCGGGGTCGTTGCAGTCCTGAAAAGCGTTTTCGGAGGCCTTCATGCGGCAGCCGGTGTCGCCCAGCAGCAGCAGGCGGCGCGGCTCGGCCACCGGCGCGGCCAGCTCCAGGCCACCCACGCGCAGCTGGCGCGCGCCCGCGGGCAGCTCCAGTTCGCAGCTGCGCTGCGTGAACACCGCGGGCTTGGCGCCCGCCTGGCTGGCCGGCACGCTGGCGGGAGCGGCGCGCAGGCGCATCGGCAGCGCGCCGCCCTCCCAGCTGAGGGTGGGGCAGTTGGCCGCGGCGGTGTTGGCGCGCACCATCCAGGCGCCGCCGGCCGCGGCCTGTACCCAGGCCTGGTCGTCGATGCTTTGCAGCGGGGCCTGGGCGCAGGCGGCCAGGAAGGCGGCCATTGCGGCGACCAACCGGGCCGGCACTGTCTTGATCAACAAGTTCATGGGTGGGGGCTCAGGGTTCAGGGCAGTTCCTGCCCGCGGGCACTTTCGTAAAGCCGGTACCAATGTTCGCGGCTCAGGGTCAGGTCTTGCGCCTGGGCGCAGGCACGGATGCGCGCCGGGTCGCTGCTGCCGATCACCGCGCTGATGCGCGCCGGGTGGCGCAGCAGCCAGGCCAGCACCACCGCCTCGGGGCTGGTGGCAAGTTCCTCGGCAAGGCTGCGCACCAGGCCGGCCGTGGCATGCACGGCGGCCGGCGCATGGCCCGGCGCGGCGCCGCTGTACCAGCCGCGCGCCAGCGCCCCCCAGGCCTGCAGCTCCACACCCTGCAGCTGGCAATGCGCCAGGGTGTCGCCCCAGGCGGAGGCAGCCGGTGCAAGTGAAGGCGCCTGGGCGTCGTTGAAGCAGGCGCCGCTGTCCAGCCAGTCGCGCTTGAGCAGGCTCATCTCGAGCTGGTTGGCTGCCAGCGGCGTACCGATGGCGCGCTCGATCGCGCGCATCTGCGCCCCATGCATGTTCGACACCCCCAGCCGGCCCACCTTGCCGCTGGACTTGAGGCGCTGCCAGGCCTCGGCCAGCTCGTCGGCCTCCAGCAGCGGATCGGGCCGGTGCAGCATCAGCAGCTCGAGATGATCGGTGTGCAGGCGCGCCAGGCTGGCGTCCACGCTGGCCAGGATGTGCGCCGCACTCAGGTCATAGCGCTTGGGCGCGCCGGCATCGGCAAAGCGGATGCCGCACTTGCTCTGCAGCTGCAGGCGCCCGCGCAGCGCCGGCTGGCGGCGGAACAGTTCGCCAAAGCATTGCTCGGCCTTGCCCAGGGTGTAGATGTCGGCATGGTCGAAGCGGCGGATGCCGGCATCGAGCGCCGCTTCCACGGCAGCGTGGGCGCGGGCGATGTCGGCTTCGCCGATGGGATTGGCGTCCCAGCCGCCGCCCAGGCCCATGCAGCCGAGGACGAGGCGTTGGGTGGTGGTGTGGTGAGGCATGGCCCGCATGCTATCTTGCGGCCGCCATGCCCGCCGACGCCCTCCCGCTTGCCCTCATCGATGCCGCCCTGCGCGGCGCGGCGCTGGCCCTGCTCGCCCTGCTGGGCGCGCGCCTGCTGCACGCCCGCCCCGACCTGGCGGCGGCGCGCGCGGCCGCCCTGCTGTGCCTGGGCCTGGGCGTGCAGCTCATCAGCTCCACGCCGCTGTTCGAGGCCGAGGTGAGCCTGCGCTGGCAGGCGCCGCTGATTGCCGTCTCGGTGGGCAATGCGGTGCTGTTCTGGGTGTTTGTGCAGACCCTCTTCAACGACGAATTCCGGCTGCGGCCCCTGCATGTGCTGCTCTGGTGCGGCGCCGCGGGCGTGAGCCTGCTGAACTGCCTGTTCGCCGCCAATGGGGCCGCATCGCCCCTGCTGCCCTATACCCATGGCCTGCAGCGCGCCATGCCGTTGGTGTTCACCGCGCTGTCGGCCGCCGCGGCGGCCGCGCATTGGCGTGGCGATCTGGTCGAGCGCCGGCGCCGCTTGCGCGTCTTTGTGGTGGTGGCGGGCGGCTTGTATGCCCTGACGATGCTGGCGCTGCGCCTGGCCTCGCCGCAGGGCCGGCTGTCGGGCGCGGCGGCGCTGCTGGATGCGGCCTGGCTGCTGCTGATACTGGCGGCCCTGGCCAGCGCGCTGCTGGGCCTGCGCCCGCTCGAGCTGCTGCCGCTGCCGGCCGCGCCGCCGGGCGGCCCGCCCGACGCGGCCGCTGCGCCCGCCGAGGTCGCCGAGGTCGATATGGCCGAGCGCGCCCAGGCCCTGGCGCTGCAGGCCCGCGTGCGCGCCGAGCGCCTCTACCAGGCCGAGGACTTGAGCCTGGCCAGCCTGGCCGCGCGCCTGGGCCTGCCCGAATACCGCCTGCGCCGCCTCATCAACCAGCAGCTGGGCCATCGCAACTTCAATGCCTTCGTCAACGGCCTGCGCCTCGAGGCCGCCTCGGCCGCGCTGGCCGACCCGGCGTGCCGCGAGCAGCCGGTGCTGAGCATTGCGCTGGAGGCGGGGTTCCAGTCCATCGGCCCCTTCAACCGTGCCTTCAAGGCGGCGACGGGTCTGACCCCGAGCGAGTTCCGGCGGCAACGGCTGGCGGCACTGCGATGACAATCGCTGCCATGGACATGCAGCAATCGATGGACTTTCGTTGGCGCCAGGCGATCGAAGCGGGCGAGCTCGGGGTCTGGGATCTGCGCCCCGAACTCGAGACCGTCCATCATTCGCCGCAGTGGAAGCAGCGGCTGGGATTTCCGGCGCCGCATGGCGCCGACAGCACGCATTTCTGGCGCTGCCGCGTCCACCCCGATGACCTTGAAATGATGCTGGCGGCGATGCGCGCACATGCGCGCGGCGCCCAGCCCGGCTACGAGGCCACGTTCCGCCTGCGCAGCAATGGCTCGGGCTACCGCGTGATGCATTCCCGCGGCCGCGCCATCGAGCGCAGCGCCGAGGGGCGTGTGCTGCGCATGGTCGGCACCATGATCGACCTGACCGGCCGCCCGGCGACGCCCGCCGGCGGCCTGCCGGACGGGCCGCGCGGCCTGATGGACGGCTTGCCGCTGACGCTGCCGTTCCATCTGCTGCTGAGCGCCGAGCTGTCCGACGCGGGCCAGCTCGATGCGCAGCGCGCGCCCATCGCGGCCGAGCGGCGTCGCGTGCTCGGCATGGTCGAAGACCTGCTGCATGCCGCGGTGGCCCAGCTGGATGGCTTGCGCCAGCGCTAGGGCAGCGAGAACCGGGAATTCGACGGCCATCCAAGACTTCGGGAGCATCGAACCATGCGCCAGCTTCGCTTCTTGATTGCCGCCCTTGCAGCGCCGCTGCTGTGCGCCTGTGCGGCCCTGCCCGATCCGGGGCGGACGCCGCTCGTTACCTTGCCGCTGAACTTCGCCTGGGTGGACGGGCGCAAGGTCGAATACGTCACCACCGACATTTCCGACCCGACCATGGCCCAAGCGCTTGGCGTCAATCTCGTGCCTCGGCTGGCCGAGGCCGTCGCGGCGCCGGGCCGGCCGTCGCTGGTCGAGCGGGTCTACAAGTTCGTGGACGATTCACAGATCACCGTGTTCCAGTCGGCGCCTGCGCCGACGGGGCCGGGCAACGCGGACGCGTCCTACAGCCCGCTCTGGCGCATGGTGCTGCTGCGCTGGCACAAGCCGTCGCTGGCACGCGAGCTGAAATCCGAGGAGCAGATCCTGAGTGCCGTGGAGTCCGGGGAACTGTCGATGGCGATCACCAACATCGTCGTCAACTGCCCGATCACGCGTTCCGTGGACGGCAAGGCGATACGCGGGGCCCGCTAGCGCCCCCGGCACCGCGGTTTCGTACGCTGCCGCACAGACCGCGGCTGTGTGACCCAGCGAACATAGCTTGCCTCGGCTGGTGTCGCGGCTCGGTCTTGCCGGGCGCCGCGCAGCCGAAACCCGCAGTCCGCGGTTCGGATCCGACCGACCCAAGCGAAGGTCCGCACATGCACAAGCTCCAGCCTCAGCTCTTGAACGCGGGGCGCGCTCGCAGCACGCTGGAAGCGCGCCGCCGCAAGGCCTTGCTGAAGACCGGCGCCTTGCAGGATGCGATCCTGAACAGCGCCAAGTTCTCCAGCATCGCCACCGACGAGCAGGGGGTGATCCAGGTCTTCAATATCGGTGCCCAGCACATGCTGGGTTATGCGCCGGCTGATGTGCTGAACTGCGTCACGCCGGCCGATATTTCGGACCCCCAGGAAATCGTCGAGCGCGCCCGCGCCCTGAGCGCGGAGTTCGCCACCACCATCGCCCCGGGCTTCGAGGCCCTGGTGTTCAAGGCCCGGCGCGGCATCGAGGACATCTACGAGCTCACCTATGTGTGCAAGGACGGCACCCGCCTGCCGGCGGTGGTGTCGGTCACGGCGCTGCGCAACCTGCAGCACGACATCATCGGCTACCTGCTGATCGGCACGGACAACCGGGCGCGCAAGCGCGTCGAGGCCGAGCAGGAACGCCTGGACCAGTCGCTGCGCGACACCAACCTGGCGCTGCAGGAGGCCAAGACCGCGGCGGACCGCGCCAACCTGGCCAAGTCGGAGTTCCTCTCCAATATGAGCCATGAGCTGCGCTCGCCCCTCAATGCCATCCTGGGGTTCGCGCAGCTGATCGATTCCGGCAGCCCTTCGCCCACGCCGGCGCAGCAGGACAGCCTGGACCAGATTCTCCAGGCCGGCTGGTACCTGCTGGAACTGATCAACGAGATCCTGGACCTCGCGCTGATCGAGTCCGGCAAGCTCTCGCTGTCGCCGGAGCCGATGCTGCTGGACGAGGTGCTCGCCGATTGCCAGGCCATGATCGAGCCGCAGGCGCGCCAGAGCGGCATCCGCCTGAACTTCATCGCGGCCGAGGTGCCGATCTTCGTCAGGGCCGACCGCACCCGGGTCAAGCAGGTGTTCGTGAACCTGCTGTCCAACGCCATCAAGTACAACCGCGTCGGCGGCAGCGTGGAAGTGCGTTGCAGCGCCCGCGCCGGTGGGCGGGTGCGCATCGCGTTCCAGGACACCGGCGGGGGACTTTCCGCCGAGAAGCTGGCGCAGCTGTTCCAGCCCTTCAACCGGCTCGGCCAGGAGGGCGGCGTCGAGGAGGGCACCGGCATCGGCCTGGCGGTGAGCAAGCAACTGGTTGAATTGATGGGCGGGGTCATCGGTGTCGAAAGCACCGAGGGCGCGGGAAGCCTGTTCTGGGTCGAGCTGCAGGCCGCCGCAGCGCCGCAGTTGGTCGAGGCCCTGCCGATGCCGACGGCCCATGCCAGCGCCGAGGCACTGCCGGGCGTGCCGCAGCGCAGCGTGCTGTGCGTGGAGGACAACCCCGCCAATCTCACCCTGGTGGCACGCCTGCTGGCGCGCCGCTCCGACCTGCGCCTGCTCAGCGCCAGGGATGGGCGCCGCGGCGTCGAGCTTGCGCATTCCGCGCAGCCCGATGTCATCCTGATGGACATCAACCTGCCCGGCATCAGCGGTCTCACCGCGCTGAAGATCCTGCTGGACCACCCCGCCACCGCGCATATCCCGGTCATCGCGATGAGCGCCAACGCGATGCCGCGCGATATTGCCAAGGGCCTGGAAGCCGGCTTCTTCCGCTATCTCACCAAGCCGATCAAGGTGAAGGAATTCATGGACACGCTGGACCTGGCGCTGGCGTGCGCGCGCGACGGCGCCGGCGAAGCCTTGCTGCAGGAGATCGTGTGATGCTCGACAAGCGCGACATTCTTCAGGCCAGCATCCTGATCGTGGACGACCAGCTCGCCAATGTGCGCCTGCTCAGCCGGCTGCTGGCCGATGCGGGCTACACCCGGGTTGCGTCCACCATGAACCCGGCCGAGGTGTGCGCCCTCCATCGCGACCAGGCCTTCGACCTGATCCTGCTGGACCTGCAGATGCCGCTGATGGACGGCTTCGCCGTGATGGAGGGGCTCAAGACGAATGACGACGACGGCTACCTGCCCGTCATCGTGCTGACCGCCCAGCCGGGGCACAAGCTGCGCGCCCTGCAGGCCGGCGCCAAGGACTTCATCAGCAAGCCCTTCGACCTGGTGGAGGTGAAGACGCGCATCCACAACATGCTGGAGGTGCGCCTGCTGTACCGCAAGCTGGAAAGCTACAACAAGGCCCTGGAGCAGGCGGTGCACGAGCGTACGGCCGAGCTGCGCGAGAGCGAGGCGCGCTACCGCAGCCTCACCGAGCTGGCCTCCGACTGGTACTGGGAGCAGGACGAGGCGGGCGAGTTCACCAAGGTCTGTGGCCCGGTGCTGGAGATGCTGGGGCTGCGCGTCGCGGGTCTGGACGGCCAGGGCGGCCATGCGCTCGCGGAGGGCTGGGACGAGGGCGAGCGCCAGGCCCTGCAGGGCAATATCGCGGCACGCCGGCCCTTCATCGACATGCTGTTTCACCATGTCGACGCGGCGACCGGCACGAGACGCCAGTTCCGCGTCAGCGGCGAACCCATGTTCGACCAGGGCTGCCGGCTCATCGGCTACCGCGGCATCGGCGTCGAAGTGACGGCCGGCAAGTAGGCGCGGGCTAGACGCTCCAGCGACCGCTCATGCATGCCGCCCACAGCCTCCTGCAGAACCAGCTGCTGGCCGCACTGCCCGAGCCCGAGCGCCAGGCGCTGGGCGTGCACCTGAGGCTGGTGCCCATGCTGGTGGGCGAACCCATCTACGAGGCGGGCCAGCCGCTGCGCCACGTCTACTTTCCGACCACCGCGGTGGTGTCGCTCTACGGCGCGCTGGCCTCGGGCGACTGCGCCGAGACCTGCGGCGTGGGCAACGAGGGCATGGTCGGCGTGTCCGCGTTCATGGGCGGGCTCAGCATGCCCAGCTCGGCCATGGTGCAGTCCGGCGGCCATGGCTACCGCCTGGAGCCGCAGCGCTTGCTGCAGGCCTTCGAGCGCGACGGCCCGTTGCGCCAGGTGCTGCTTCAATACACGCAGGCCCTCATCACGCAGATCTGCCAGACCGCCGTCTGCTACCGCCACCACACGGTCGAGCAACAGCTCAGCCGCTGGCTGCTGGCCACCTTCGACCGCGTGCCCGCGGGCGACATGGTGATGACGCAGTCGCTGGTGGCCGGCCTGCTGGGCGTGCGCCGCGAGAGCATCAGCGAGGCGGCCTGCCGGCTGCAGGAGCAGGGCTATATCCGCTACCGGCGCGGCCACCTCTGCGTGCTCGACCGCATCGGCCTGGAGTCCCGGGCCTGCGAATGCTTTGGGGCCGTGGCGGCGGAGCTGTTGCGGCTGCGCGCGGGCCAGCCGGGTTTGCTGGTGAGCTGATGGCCGGCAGGCGCTGGCCGATTCCTGCAATCGGCCAGCCGAAAGCGCGCATGGCGGCTTTCGGCGAGACGCCGCGGCGCGGCGCCGGCATCGTGCGCGCACCGAGGGCAGGGGCCCCCGATGTGGAGGAAACGATGCGATGGCAGAGATGGATGGGCGCGCCGCTGTGCGCGCTGTTGCACGGCCTGGCCTGCGCCTCGGTGGGCCTGAGCCAGATCCCGGCGTCCGGCCAGGATGGCCCGGTGACCCTGTACTACCCCAGCGCGGCCGCGCCGCAGCGCCTCGACAAGGGCCGGCAGATGCGCTTGCAGGTGGCGCCGGATGCCGCGCCGGTGGCCGGCAACGGGCGGCTGGTGCTGATCTCGCATGGCTCGGGCGGCTCGCCCTGGGTGCATGCGGACCTGGCCAGCGCCCTGGTGGAGGCCGGCTTCGTGGTGGCCCTGCCCGAGCACCAGGCCGACAACTACAAGGACCCCAGCCGGCCCGGCCCCGAGAGCTGGAGCCAGCGCCCCGCCGAGGTCTCGCGCGCCATCGATGCGGTGGCCGCCGACGCCCGCTTTGCGCCCCTGCTGCGGCTGGACAAGGTGGGCGTGTACGGCATGTCGGCCGGTGGCCACACGGCGCTCACCATGGCGGGCGGGCGCTGGTCGCCGGCGGGTTTCAAGCGCCACTGCGAGGCGCATCTGGCCGAGGACTTCCAGAGCTGCGTGGGCCTGATCACGCAGCTGCGCGGCAACTTCCTGGACGGCCTCAAGAAGGCGCTGGCGCTGCTGGTGATAGGGCTGCGCTTCGACGATGAGCGCCCGCGCAGCCACGAGGACCCGCGCGTGGCCGCGGTGGTGGCGGGCGTGCCGGCCGCCGCCGATTTTGAACCGGCCTCGCTGGCCCATCCGCGCGTGCCGCTGGCGCTCATCACGGCCGGCCAGGATCGCTGGCTGATTCCGCGCTTCCACAGCGAGCGCGTGCTCGCCGCCTGCGAGGCCTGCGAGCGCCTGGCCGAGCTGCCGCAGGCCGGGCACGGCGCCCTGCTGTCGCCGCTGCCGGCCGGCCTGGATGGGCTGTTGGGCGAGCTGCTCAACGATCCGCCCGGCTTCGATCGCGCCAAGATGGCCGAGGTCGATCGGCGCATCGTGGACTTCTTTGCGCGGCATCTGCTGCCGCGCTGAACCGGCGCGTCAGTCGGCGCTGTACGGCGTGCCGTAGAGCTTGTGGACGCCGCTCGCCCAGGTCCTCGTCGTCCTTGTTGTAGACGTCGTTGCCCAGCAGGGTGTTGACGCCCATCAGCTGCGGGCCGGGCCCGGCCGCTGTGTTCGATAGCGCACGGAAAAGCGCGGGCCGAATGCGTAGATTGGGCTTGGCTGGCTGCCACACCCGGGTGGTGCGGCAGGATCCCAATTCGAGGAGAACGACATGCTTGAATCACTGATCGTCATTCTGGTGGTGCTGTGGCTGCTGGGCCTGGTCAGCTCCTACACCATGGGTGGCATGATCCACCTGTTGCTGGTCGTGGCGGTGGTGGTGCTCATCGTCCGCGTGGTGCAGGGCCGGCGCATCTGAAACCTGCAAGGGAGCCGTCATGAACACCTGGAAGATCGCTGGTATCGCGCTGTTGATCGCGGGCGTGCTGGGGCTGCTGTATGGCAGCTTTAGCTATACCAAGGAGACCCACGACGTGAAGCTGGGGCCGATCGAGTTGTCCGTGAAGGAAAAGCAGACCGTCAATGTGCCGGTTTGGCTGGGCGTGGCGGCCATCGCGGCCGGCGGCGCCTTGCTGCTGCTGGGTGGCAGGCGAGGCTAGCAAGGCTGATCCAGCGCAAATGACCGCGCGCGCACCGCGCCATGGGCCTTGACGCAGCGGCCGGAAAGGCGCTTACTAGGGCTGCAGAGGGGGCCGGATCGTGGCCTGCCACTGCGACAGACGCGTCATTCCAAGCACGCTGGAAGGAGGGTAGACCGATCGAGAAGCCGTTCCTAAAGACCTCCCCCACCATCGGCACGCAGTTGCCGACAGACATCACCCCCATGTGATGTGATGATGCAAAACGAATAGCATCACGGCATGCCCGGCTTCAGACGGCCGGGCATCGCCGTTTCTGGGCCGCTCGTTTGCGCGCCCCATCCCGACTTGCTATGCCTATGACAAGACTTCAGGCCGAACTGCAGCGCCTCTATGGTTTTTCGCAGACCCCGCCCAGCGATGCCGATGCGAATGGGAACGGCGGCTTGCGCGCTGCGGCGCTGGAACTCTCGGCTCCGGCCGACTGGCAGGCGATGGGCCAGCTGTGGCGCGGCGTGCAGGCCGATCTGGGTCTGCCGGCCCCCGCCATCGCGGTGTCCGGGCGCAATGGCTACCAGCTCTGGTTCTCGTTTGCGCAGCCGCTGCCGGCATCGCGGGCCGCGGCGTTTCTCGAGGCCTTGCGCCTGCGCTATCTGGGGGATCTGGCCGCCGGGCGGCTGGCTTGTCTGCCGGCTCGCGCCGAAGCCTATGCTGATGCCGATGGGGCGGACGCGCTGACGCTGCCGCCGCAGCAGCTGACGCCCGAGCGCTGGTCGGCCTTTGTGGCCCCGGACCTGGCGCCGGTGTTTGCCGAGGAACCCTGGCTGGACACCGCGCCCGGCATGGAGGGCCAGGCGGATCTGCTGATGCGGCTTGAAAGCATCCAGAGCGCCGATCTGGGCGTGGCGCTGGAACGGCTGGGCGCCGCGCCGGCCGCGGTGATGTCGGTGCCGGTGCCGGTGCCTGGCGATGCGGCTACGGACGCCCCGATGCAGCAGGCCAGGCGTTTTCTGCTCGCGGTCATGAACGACGAGAGCGTGGCGCTGGCGTTGCGCATCGAGGCGGCGAAGGCGCTGCTTGTTACTTGCTGTTCACCGCGTCCTTGAGTGCCTTGCCGGGCGTGAACTTGGGGACGTTCGAGGCCGGGATCTCCAGCGCTTCGCCGGTGGCGGGGTTCTTGCCGGTGCGGGCAGCGCGGGCGCTGACCTTGAAATTGCCGAAGCCGAGGATGGCAACCGCGTCGCCGGCGACCAAGGCTTCGGTGATCGTGCCCAGGGCGGCGTCCAGCATGGTGGCGGCGGCCGCGCGGGTGACGCCACTCTTGGTGGCGATGCTTTCGATCAGTTCACTTTTATTCATCAGAGTTCCATTGGCTACCTCAGGGAAGAAATTCCCCTGAGGGGGCGGCGATTATCAGCGCAGCCGCCCGGTGGGCGTTGAAGCCGGCTCAGGCCTCGGGCGGCTGCAAGCGCAGCGACACCCCATACAGCGCCAGCATGCCCAGCACATGGCCGACCGCGACGCCTGGCTCGCCGGACTCGATGCGGGCGATGGTCTGCACATGCACGCCCAGCCGCGCCGCCGCCACGGCCTGGCCCTCGCCCGCGCGCAGGCGCGCCTGCTTGGCGGCGGCCCCGATGTCCTTGATGGTCTGGAGGGCGTCACCGCCGATCTCCGCTGAAATCCGTTTGCCTTGTGCCATGGACGCATTGTCGTTCCCCCGGCCAGCCCCCCAGAAGGTGGGCGCCTCCCCACCCATCGGCAGGATGGAGCAAGCGACGTTCATCGCCCAAAGTCTCCATAGCCACAGGAGATCGTGTCATGCAGTTCTTCCCGCCCGCCCAGCGTCACAAGCGCATCGCCACGGTGCTCCAGCGCATGTTCGGGAACAAGGGCGAGCACCCCTTGTTGCAGGGCCCCATGCCGCTCCAGCCCGATGCGTTCGCGCCCGGTGTCGGCTCGGAGGATCCGCAGTGGAGTGACAGCGCCTGGGACGATTGGAGCGCGGCGGCGGCGGAAATGCTGGTCCGCAGCTGAGGATTGAGACGCCGCGTCCCCGGCTCTGCAGGGACATTCAAGGAGTTACACAACATGCCTACCCGTCAACTCATGCTCACCCGCATCCAATGCCTGGACGACACCAGCGAGGGCGGCAGCGATGCCCCCTATCTGATGCTCTTCATGGGCCATCGCCATGTGCCGGGAGGCAAGCTCCTGCGCGTGCGTGACCCCGCCTGGGACGGTACGTTTCTCGCCGGCAAAGCCGTGAACACGAGGCAGATCGTTGACGAGGCGGAGGCCGGCGGTGCCTTTGTCTTCGTGTGGTTGTTGGAGGAGGACTGGGACCCCGACCTTGGCAGCGGTGGATTCCTGCAAACCTTGATGCAGTCCATCTGGAGCATCTATGGCGGGAGCGCCTGGGCCAACCTCACCGGCGATCAGTTGCGCTCCATCGTCAGGCCGAAGCTGACCGAGTTGCTTAAGAGCACGCTCGCGAATGACGAGTACCTGGGTTCGCACAGCTTTGTGGTGCCCCTGGTGACGACCGAGACCGCGCTGTCGCCGTTGAGCTACAGCGGCGATGGCGGCAGCTACAAGATCACGTTCTCGGTGCGCATCAAGGGTGCTTGAGCTCGGGCGCGTGCGCTGGCCTGTGCCCACGCCCTCTGGCACCTGGTCCGCCCTGAAGCCGGGGCGTCAGACCCTCCCCGCTGAGACGATGGGCCCGGTGGGTGCGCCGGTGGGCGAGCCACCGCCGGGCTCCAGGCTGACGGCAAAGGCGGCGGTGTTCTGCAGCAGCTTGTCGCGCAGCACGGTGGTGGCGCGGTCGTCGGCCACCAGGCCCAGCGAGCGCGGTGCGCCCTGCGCCGGCACGGCCCAGAGTTCCAGCGCGCGGCCCTGCGCCAGCGTGAGCGGACCCAGCGGCTTGAGCACCAGGGCCCGGCCATCGGCACTGACGCTGGCCACAAAACCGGCCTTCACCAGTTCCGCGCCCTCGGCGGTGCTGTTCATCACGATCACCAGCGGCGGCTGCACCGGCTGGGGCTGGTTCAGCAGCAGCAGGGCGGTGAGCGCCAGCGCGCTGGCGGCGCCGCTGAAGCCCTGCCACAGGCTCAGGCGCTGCCACCAGCGCGGTGCGGGCAGCGGCGCGCCGAACAGGCGGCGCTGGATGGCGGGCCAGAGATGCGCGGGCGGCTGCACCGCGGCCACCGGGCTGGCCAGGGCCTGCAGGCGCAGCTGCCAGCGCGCCACTTCGCGGGCCAGCGTGGGGTGGGCCGGCAGCAGCTGTTCGAAACGGCGGCGTGCGGGGCCGCGCAGCGTGCCCAGCGCGTATTCGGCGGCGAGCTTCTCGGCCAGGCGGGGGCGGCAGTAATCCATCAGGCGGACTCCCCGGCGGCACCCGTGCCTAGCAGGCCGGCAGCGCGGTCCAGGCACAACTTGAGGCTTTGCAGGCCGCGGCGTACCCAGCTCTTCACCGTGCCCAGGGGCTGGGCCAGATGCTCGGCCACCTCGGCATGGCTGAAGCCCTGGTAATAGGCCAGCGCCAGGCTGGAGCGTTGCTCGCCGCTGAGCCCCTGCATGCAGCGCTCCAGCGCATGCGAGCGCGTGGCCTGCTCCAGCAGGTCCAGCGGGCCGGCCTGCTCCGAGGCCAGCTTCTCCAGCAGATCCTCCGCTTCGTCGCCCTCATCGCCCGTGCCCGGGCTGCTGTAGCGGCTCACGGTGGCGGGCTCGCTGGCGCGGCGGCGCAGGCTGTCGATGGCGCGGTTGCGCGCGATGCTGGTGAGCCAGGTGAGCGGCTGGCTTTGCTGGGCCTGGTAGCCCGCGGCGGCGCGCCAGATGTTCACATAGACCTCCTGCAGCACCTCCTCGGCCTGGCCGCGGTCGCTGTTGACGCGCAGCACCACGCCGAACAGCGGGCCGCTGGTGGCGCGGTAGAGGGCCTCGAAGGCGGCGCGGTCGCCCAGAGCGATGCGGGCAAGCAGGGCGGCAAGCTCCTGGCTGCGTGCGGTGGGGGTGGTGGTGCTCATGGAATGGGCTACGCAGGCCGGCGCTGCTTGGATGCAAGCCCGACCAATGCGCAGGGTGGGCTGCGTCCGCTCGGGCAGCGCCGGCGTAAAGGCCTGCAGTGGGCGAAGCAGTCGCCCACCCCATCAAGGAGACCCAGATGCAACAAGCACTTCCCACCCTGCGTTTGCTGAGCTTCAGCGCCGCCATGCTGGCCGCCACCGCGGCCCTGGCCTCCAGCCACCGCGAGGCGCCCTTCATCACCACCGTGCCCAAGGTGGATGCCAGCGACTTCTATATGTTCATGAGCTATGAACAGGGCCGTGGCGACTACGTGACTCTGATCGCCAACTACCTGCCGCTGCAGGATGCCTATGGCGGCCCCAACTATTTCTCGCTCGACCCGAACGCGCTCTACGAGATCCATCTCGACACCAATGGCGATGCCAAGGAAGACATCACCTTCCAGTTCCGCTTCAAGAACAAGCTCAACAGCATTGCGCTGACGATTGGCGACAAGAGCGTGGTTATCCCGCTGATACAGGCCGGCACCATCAGCGAGCCGCGCGCCGCGGCCTTGAATGTGAACGAGAGCTACACCCTGGACATCGTGCGTGGCGACCGCCGCAGCGGCCAGCGCCAGTCGGTCACCAATGCCAGCAATGGTGCCAGCAGCTTCGACAAGCCGGTGGACAACATCGGCAAGAAGACCATCGCCAACTACGAGGCCTATGCGGCCAAGCACATCTACCCCGTCAATATCCCCGGCTGCGCCATGCCCGGCAAGGTCTTCGTGGGCCAGCGCAAGGATCCCTTCGCCGTCAACCTCGGCACCATCTTCGACCTGGTGAACGCCCCGGTCTCGGTGATCACCGACCCGACCTTGATCGGCGCGGTGCCCAACCAGCTGGACGACAAGAACGTCACCACCCTGGCCCTGGAAGTGCACAAGAGCTGCCTGGCCAGCGCGAACGAGCCGGTGATCGGCGGCTGGACCACCGCCAGCCTGCGCCAGGCACGCGTGCTCGACCCATCGCCCAAGCCCGGCCTGCAGAACACCGACAAGGCCGGTGGTGCCTGGGTGCAGGTCTCGCGGCTGGGCATGCCCCTGGTGAATGAGGTGGTGATCGGCCTGCCGGACAAGGACCGCTTCAACAGCTCCAAGCCCAAGGATGACGCGCAGTTCGCCAATTACGTCACCAACCCGACCCTGCCGGCCCTGATCGAGACGGTGCTCGCCATCCCCGGCACGGCGCCCAAGAACCTACCGCGTACCGATCTGGTGACGGCCTTCCTCACCGGCATCAAGGGCGTGAACCAGCCCGCCCATGTGGTGGCCTCGGAGATGTTGCGCCTCAACACCCAGATCGCGCCGGTGCCGTTCGCGCAGCAGAACCGGCTGGGCATCGTCGGCAACATCCTGGCCGGTGGCAAGGACAACGCCGGCTTCCCGAACGGTCGCCGCCCCAAGGACGATGTGGTGGACGTGGCCCTGGTGGCGGTGATGGGTGGGCTCTGCATGGCCAATGGCGACAACGATGCGCTCGGCTTCGGCGCCAGCTGCAAGCCCGCCAATGTGCCGCTGGGCGCCACCTCGCTGAAGCTGCACGATGCGGTGGACCAGGCCACGGTGCCGTTGCTGGGCAGCTTCCCCTACCTCTACACGCCCGTTGGCGGCACCAACTGAGGAGGGCGCCATGAAGCAGCAATCCATTCACACCCTGGCCCTGCTCGCCAGCGGCCTGCTGGCCGCCTGTGGCGGCAGCGACGAAGCGGCAGCACCGCCCCCACCGCCGCCACCGGTGCTGCTCACCGAGGTGCCTGAGAGCGCGCTGGCCTCCCCCGGCGCCTACACCCAGTTCACGCTGGGCCAGAGCCAGGCGGCGAGCGAGAGCGATGAGCCGCTGACGGCCGACAAGCTGAGCATGCCGCCCGCCAGCGAAAGCGACGAACCCCTCGCGGTCAGCTGAGGTGGCGATGCGCAGACTGCCGAGCCTCCTCATCCTGCTGCTTCTCAGTTTGCGCGGCCTGGCCAGCCCCTATACGCCGCAGGCGGATGAGGAGGTGCTGGAGCAGTTGCCGCGGCGCCTGGCGGCCGTGCCACGTCAGGGCCTGGCGCTGCCGCAGGCGCTGGGCCTGGCGCAGGCCGCCCTGCAGCGCGCGCGGCAGGAGGGCGACCCGCGCGAACTGGGCCGGGCTCAGGCGCTGCTGGCGCCCTGGTGGCACCTGCCCGCGCCGCCGCCGGCGGTGCGCCTGCTGCGTGCCAGCATGCTGCAGACGCAACACCAGTTCGACGCAGCCCTGCAGGATCTGGATGCGCTGCTGGCGAGTGCTTCCACGCCGCTGGCGCTGCGGGCCCAGGCCGAGCTGACGCGCGCCGCCCTGCTGCAGCTGCGTGGCCGCTGGCCCGAGGCGCGCAGCGCCTGCACGCGCCTGGCCGGGCACAGCTATGCGGCCCTGGGGGCAGCTGTGCAGGTGCATGGCCGCGTCTGCCTGGCCGAGCTGGACAGCCTGCAAGGCCGCAACGAGAGCGCTGCCGCGGCCCTGGCTCAGCTGGCCCGCTACCCGCAGGCGCCCGCGGCCTGGATCCTTTTGTTGCGCGCCGAACTGGCCGAGCGCCGTGGCCTGGCCGAAGCGGAGGCGCTGTACCGCCAGGCCCTGCAGGCCGAACCTTCCATCTACACGCGCGCCGCGCTGGCCGACTGGCTGCTGGCGCGCCGCCGCTGGGCCGAGGCCGCCGCGCTGGTGCTGTCCCAGCAGTCCAACCAGGCCGAGCTGATGCGCCTGCCCGATGCCTTGCTGCTGCGCCTGGCGATTGCCTGGCGTGCCGGCGGCGATGCGCGCGCCAGCGAGGCGGCCGCGCAGTTGCAAGAGCGCTTCGAGGCCGCCGCCCTGCGCGGCGACGGCAGCGCCCATGCGCGCGAACGGGCCCGCTACGCCCTCGATGTGCGGCCCGATGCCGGCGCGGCCCTGCAGCAGGCGATCGCCAACTGGGCCCTGCAGCGCGAGCCGGCCGATGCCTGGCTGCTGTGGCGCGCGGCACAGTTGCCGGCTGCGCCCAAGCCCCTGGCGGCGCAGGCGCGGCAGGCATTCGAGCAGTTCCGGCGTGAGAGCGGCATGCAGGATGCGCGCTGGAGCGCTGCCTCATGAAGCGGGCGCTGATGTTGTGGTTGTTGCTGCTGTGCGCCGGCGCCGCCCAGGCCCACAAGGCCAGCGATGCCTATCTGATCTTGGAGGCCGATGCCACGGGGCTCAGCGAGCGCGTCGACATCGCGCTGCGCGATCTGGACCGCGAGCTGCAGCTGGACGCGGATGACAACGGCCAGCTGAGCTGGGGCGAGCTGAGGGCGCGCGCCGGGGAGATCGACCAGCTGGCCAGGCAGGGCCTGGACATGACGCTGACGGATGCCGATGGCGGCCGCTGCACGCCGCAAGCCCTGGCCCCGCTGCAGATCGAAACCCGCAGCGATGGCCGCTACGCCGTGCTGCAGCGGCGCTGGCAATGCCGCGCCCCCGCGCAAGTCCTGACCCTCAGCTACCGCCTCTTTGCCGCCAGCGACCCCACGCACCGCGGCGTGCTGAGCCTGCGCGGGCCCGCCGGGGCGGCGCAGACCCTGGTGCTGTCCCCCGATGGCCACGCCACGCCGCTGCGCCTGGGTGCAGCGCACAGCTTGCTGAGCGTGTTGCGCGATGGCGTGCACCATATCTGGATCGGCCTGGACCACATCCTCTTCCTGCTCGCGCTGCTGCTGCCGGCGGTGCTGGTGCGGGAGGGGAATCATTGGCGGCCCGCCACGCGGCTGCGGCCCGTGCTGCTGGATGTGCTGGGGGTGGTGAGCGCCTTCACGCTGGCGCACAGCATCACGCTGGCGCTGGCCGCCTTCGAGATCCTGAGCCCGCCCTCGCGCTGGGTCGAGTCGCTGATCGCCGCCTCGGTGCTGCTGGCGGCGCTGAACAATCTCTGGCCGCTGCTGCTGCATGGCCGCTGGCGCCTGACCTTTGCCTTCGGCCTGGTGCATGGCTTCGGCTTCGCCAGCGCGCTCAGGGAGCTGGGCCTGCAGCGCGAGGCCCTGGCCGGGCCGCTGCTGATGTTCAACCTGGGCGTGGAGCTCGGCCAGCTCGCCGTGGTGGCGGGTTTCATGGGCCTGGTATGGGGCCTGCGGCGCCGGCCCGGCTACCCGCGCTGGGTGCTGGGCGGCGGCTCGCTGCTGATTGCCCTGCTGGCCCTGGTCTGGCTGCTGGAGCGCAGCCTGGACCTGGACCTGCTCAGCCCGCGCTGATGCGCTGCGCCAGATGCGCCAGCGCCTCTTCCACCTGGTCCACCAGCACCAGGCAGAGGTCGCCCGGCTGCAGGCGCGCCAGCGCGGTGTCGATGGCGATGAACTCGCCGCGGATCTCGTCGACGTGGCTCACGCGCTTGGCGCCTTCCAGGCCCTGGCGCAGCAGCGCCAGCACCTCGCCGTCCTCGCGGCCGCGCTGGCAGGCATCCTGGAACAGCAGCACGTCGTCGAAGGCATCGCCGAGGATCTGGGTCTGGATGCGGATGTCCTCGTCGCGGCGGTCGCCGGCACCCGAGATCACCACCGAGCGCTTCTTGGCCGGCATGGCCTGCACGGCGGCGACCAGGGCGCGCATCGCATCGCCGTTATGGCCGTAGTCGGCGATCACGGTGGCGCCGCGGTAGTCCATCACATTGAAGCGGCCGGGCGCGTTGTCGGCATCGTTGGCAAAGCTGCCGACGCCGCGGCGGATGGTGTCCCAGTCCAAGCCCACGCCCCAGGCCGCCGCCACCGAGGCCATGGCGTTCTCGACCTGGAAGCCGATGCTGCCGTGGCGGGTGATGGGGATGTCGCGCAGCGGGATGCTTTCGCGCCAGGAGCCTTGCGCGGCCACCAGCTGGTCGCCGTCCACATAGACGCAACGCTTGCCCTGGGCACGGTGGGTGGCCATCAGCGGGTGGTGGCGGTCGGCCGCGAAATAGATGATCTGGCCCGGGCAGACGCTGGCCATATTGGCCACCACCGGGTCGGCGGCGTTCAGCACCGCGTAGCCGCTGGGTGCCACGTTCTGCACGATCACGCGCTTCACCAGGGCCAGCTCTTCCACGGTGTTGAGGAAGTTCATGCCCAGGTGGTCGCCCTCGCCGAGGTTGGTGACCACCGCCACCTGGCAGCGGTCGAAACCCAGGCCCTCGCGCAGCACGCCGCCGCGCGCGGTCTCGAACACGGCCGCTTCCACGTCGGGGTGCATCAGCACATTGCGCGCGCTCTTGGGGCCCGAGCAATCGCCGCTGTCGATCTGGCGGCCGTCCACGTAGACGCCGTCGGTATTCGTCATGCCGACGCGCAGGCCCATGGTCGCGAACAGATGGGCGATCAGGCGCGAGGTGGTGGTCTTGCCATTGGTGCCGGTGACGGCCACCACCGGGATGCGGCCGTCTTCGCTCTTCTGGCCATGGCCGTAGAGGTGGCTGATGATGGCCTCGCCGACATTGCGGCCCTTGCCATAGCTGGGCGAGAGATGCATGCGCAGGCCGGGCGCGGCGTTCACCTCGACGATGCCGCCGCTCTGCTCCTCCAGCGGGCGCAGCACGCTCTCGGCCACCACGTCGACGCCGCAGACATGCAGGCCCACCACCTGGGCGGCGGCCACGGCGCGTGCCGCCACGTCGGGATGCACATCGTCGGTCACGTCGGTGGCGGTGCCGCCGGTGGAGAGGTTGGCGTTGTTGCGCAGGATCACGCGGCGGCCCTTCTCGGGCACGGACTCCGGGGTCAGGTCTTGCTGGACAAGGCGCGCCACGGCGATGTCGTCGAAGCGGATCTTGGTGAGCGAGGTGGCATGGCCGTCGCCGCGTTTGGGGTCGGCGTTGACCTTGTCGACCAGCTGCTTGACGGTGTGCACGCCGTCGCCGATCACATGCGGGGGATCGCGGCGCGCGGCGGCGATCAGCTTGTCGCCGATCACCAGCAGGCGGTAGTCGCTGCCGGGCAGGAACTTCTCCACCATCACCTGGCCGATCTCATCGGCGGCCTTGTAGGCCTCATCGAGTTGCTGGCGCGTCGTCACGTTGACGGTCACGCCCTTGCCCTGGTTGCCATCCACCGGCTTCACCACCACCGGCAGGCCGATCTCTTCGGCCACGGCCCAGGCCTCGTCGGGCGTGTCCACCGGCGCACCGATGGGCACCGGCACGCCGGCCGATTGCAGCAGGCGCTTGGAGAGATCCTTGTCCTGGGCGATCGACTCGCTCACCGCGCTGGTGGCATCGACCTCGGCGGCCCAGATGCGGCGCTGCTTGGCGCCCCAGCCGAACTGCACCAGGCTGCCCTGGGTGAGGCGGCGGAAGGGCACGCCGCGCTTCACCGCGGCATCGACGATGGAGCCGGTGGAAGGGCCCAGGCGCACGTCTTCGTCCAGCTCGCGCAGCTTGGCCAGCACGGCCTCGCTGTCGAACGTGCCGCCGTCCATGGCGGCGCTGACCAGGCGCACGGCCTGCTCGAAGGCCAGGCGGCCCACGTCTTCCTCGCTGTACTCGACCACCACCTGGTAGGTGCCTTCTTCCGAGGTCACATGGGTGTGGCTGAAGGTCACCGGGCAGCCGGCCTGGGCCTGCAGGGCCAGGGTGGCCTGCTCCAGCACATGGGCCAGCGAGATCGCGACGCGCTGGGCGCTGGCGGGCCGCAGGGCACCGATGCTGGGGAAGAGGGCGCGCAGGCGGGCCTCGAAGCCGGCCATGTCGGTGATGGAGCGTTCGGCTTCGTTGCACATCACCACCGCCTCGATGGCGGTGTGACGGCTCCACATATTGGGGCCACGCAGGGCTCGGGTGCGAGAGACTTCCATGGTGCTCGGTCTTCTATGTGGGTTGCTTATTGGGCGAGTTCGGGCACGAAGGTGTCCAGGCCGGCCGAGATCAGTTCGGGGGAGATGTTGAGGGCCCAGGCGGTGGCCACCGCGGCCAGCAGGGTGGCCGCATCGGTGGCCTGGCCGGCGGCGGCGAAGCGCTTCATCAGGGCCTCGATATTGGCGCCCGAGGTTTCGGAAGCGCCTTGCGCCAGCACCGCGGCGCCGCCCTGCAGGAAGACCGCGCGGCCGCCCTTGTCGCGGTGGGCGGCGAGGGCGTCGCTGTCGAGCGCGTAGAACACCACCTCGCCATCGCAGAGCTCGGCCATTTCCACCAGCTGCGGGTCGGCGGCGTTCAGCACCGCAGCGCCGTCGGACAGCACCACGTCGATCTGGGTGCGCAGCACCTTGAAGAGCTGGTCGTGGGTGCGGATGTCGTGCTCGTCCAGCTGGCCCAGCGCGGCGGTGTCGGTCACCACGCCGACCTGGCAGCGGTCATAGGCCAGGCCGTCGGTGAGGATGGTGGCGGCGCTGTTCTGCACCACCACGGCGTCCACGCCGCGGTTCATCAGCAGGCGGTGCGCGGCATCCCAGCGCGCGCTGGGCTTCTTCTCGACCCGGCGGGTGCCGAGGAAGAGGCCGTCGTTGCAGGCCAGGCCCACATGGCGGCCGTTCAGGTGCAGCAGCCAGGCCACCAGGCGGGTGATGTGCTGGCCGCCCTGCGAGGCGGTCACGCCGACGATGGGGATGCGGCCGTTCTCGTCCTCGGCAAAGAGGTGGTCGATGATGGCCTGGCCGACCGGCTGGGGCATGCCCTCGGCGGGCTTCAGGTGCATCAAGAGGCCGGGGCCGGCGTTCACCTCGACGATGGCGCCGCCGGTTTCCGAGAGCGGCCTGGAGATGTCTTCGCTCACCAGATCGACGCCGGCGATGTCCAGGCCGATGGTGCGCGCCGCCAGCGAGACCACATGGGCCACCTCGGGGTGGACCTGGGCCGTGCAGTCGATCGCCACATTGCCGTTGCGCTGGATCAGCACGCGCTGTCCGGCCGCGGGTACGGCATCGGGGGTCAGGTCTTGACGCTGCAGGTCGAGCAGGATGACGGCGTCCTCGGGCACGTCGATGCGATTGAGCGGGAAGTCTTCGGTGAGGCCACGGCGCGGGTCGGTGTTGATCTGCTGATCCACCAGTTGCACGACCGTGTGCTTGCCGTCGCCGGTGATCCAGGCCTCGTCGCCACGCGCGGCGGCCACCACCGATCCGCCCACCACCAGCAGGCGGTGCTCGTTGCCGGGGATGTTGCGCTCCACCAGCACCTCGGAGCCATTGCGCTCGGCCAGTTCGAAGGCGGCATGCACATCGGCCTCGCGCTTCAGGTCCAGGGTGACGCCGCGGCCATGGTTGCCGTCGGAGGGCTTCACCACCACCGGCAGGCCCAGATCCTGGGCGGCTTCCCAGGCCTCGGCAGCGGTCTTGACGGCCTGGCCCTCGGGCACCGGCACGCCCACCGACTTGAGCAGGCTCTTGGTGAGATCCTTGTCGCGCGCAATGCCTTCGGCGATCGCGCTGGTCATGTCGGTCTCGGCCGTCCAGATGCGGCGCTGGCGCGCGCCATGGCCCAGCTGCACGAGGTTGCCGTCGTTCAGGCGGATATGGGGGATGCGGCGGTCCGTCGCCGCAGCAACGATCGCCGCGGTGCTGGGGCCGAGGTAGCAGTCGTCCACCTTGTCGCGCACGCGGGCGACGGCGGCGCTCACGTCAAAGGCCTCGGCGTTGATGGCGGCCATCAGCAGCGCATGGCCCTCGGCCAGGGCGGCACGGGCGACCTGCTCGTCGCGCGCCCGGAACACCATGCGGTAGACGCCGGTGGCGGAGGTGCTGCGGGTCTGGCCGAAGCCGGTGGGCATGCCCGACAGGTTCAGCAACTCGATCACCACATGCTCCAGCACATGGCCCATCCAGGTGCCCTCGGTGAGGCGCTGCATGAAGCCGCCGCGCTCGCCCACGCCGCAATGGTGCTCGATCAGGGCCGGCAGCTGATGGGTGAGGCGATCGTTGAAACCCGGCAGCAGGTTGGAGGGGAAGTCCTCCAGCTTGCCCAGATCCAACCAGACTTCGAGGACCGGGCGGTAGGTCCACATATTGGGACCCCGCAAATAGTTGACGCGCAAAAGCTTGATGTCGTCGTGTCTGCTCATGGGTGAGGGGCCTGGGTCGGGTCTTTGCAAGGGCTGGGAAAAAGGCAAGGCGCAATTGTGCGCTCAACCGGGGGTGAGTTTGGCGGCGGGGGTGTTAGCGCCTGCTTCTGATACGCGCCGGTGCTGGCCGGCGTCCTTCTGAGTGAAAATCAGCGCTCAAACACAGCAACATGGCCCTCTCGGGGCGAAGTTGGCACAACACAAAATGCAGCATCACCATCCCGACGGCGCGCCGGACCAGCATCCGGAATTGGCTACCTTGCAGGCGCGTCTCACGAGAGACGAGAACGTTGTAGCCCCGTTGGAGGTTGACCTGGACGCGCAGCTGCGCTTTGCGCGCAGCTTGTTGGTGCTCACCAACAAACGCCTGCTGGCCTGGGATGCGGGCACGCGCCAATGGTCGGAATGGGCGCTGCACCCGGGCCTGGCGATGAAGATTTCGGACCATGCCGGGGTCGGTTGCCTGGAACTTGTGGATCAAACGCAACGGCTGGCCCAGTGGCGCTTCACCTTGCAGATCAATTTGCAGGCGCAGCGCTGGCAGGAGGCCTTCGAGCGCCGTGACGAGCCCGAGCGCGCCCAGGCCGAGGAGCTGGAGTTCTGCCCCAGTTGCCACGCCCCCTTGCCGCCGCCGCCCGACAACGAGGAATGCCCCACCTGCGCGCGCGAGCTGCACACGCCGCCCTCCACCTGGGTGTTGCTGCGCCTGTGGCGCTTTGCGCGGCCCTACCAGGGTCAGCTCTTGCTGGGTTTTCTGCTCATGCTGGGCGCCACCGGCGCCACCCTGGTCGGCCCCTATCTGTACCGGCCGCTGATGGACGAGGTGCTGATCCCCTTCCAGCAGGGCCACAAGATCGACCCCTGGCTGGTGGCCCTGTACCTGAGCGGCCTGCTGGGCGCGGGCCTGGTGTCCTGGATCCTGGGCTGGGCCAAGACCTATATCCTGGCGCTGGTCTCCGAGCGCATCGCCGCCGACCTGCGCACGAACACCTTCGAGCACCTGCTGAGCCTCTCGCTGGAGTACTTCAGCAACAAGCGCACCGGCGACCTGATGTCGCGCATCGGCTCCGAGACCGACCGCATCAGCGTGTTCCTCTCCCTGCATGCGCTGGACTTCATCACCGACGTGCTGATGCTGGCGATGACGGCCATCATCCTGTTCTCCATCAACCATTGGCTGGCGCTGGCCACCCTGGTGCCGCTGCCCTTCATCGCCTGGATGATCCACCTGGTGCGCGACCGCCTGCGCACCGGCTTCGAGAAGATCGATCGGGTCTGGGGCGAGGTCACCAGCGTGCTGGCCGACACCATTCCCGGCATCCGCGTGGTCAAGGCCTTTGCCCAGGAGCGGCGCGAGGCCAAGCGCTTCAAGGACGCCAACCAGAACAATCTGCAGGTCAATGACCGGCTCAACAAGACCTGGAGCCTGTTCGGCCCCACCGTCTCGCTGCTCACCGAGATGGGCCTGCTGGTGGTCTGGGCCTTCGGCATCTACCTGGTCTCCAAGCAGGACATCACGGTCGGTGTGCTGACCTCCTTCCTGGCCTATATCGGCCGCTTCTACGGCCGCATGGATTCGATGAGCCGCATCGTCTCGGTGACGCAGAAGGCCGCCGCCGGCGCCAAGCGCATCTTCGACATCCTCGACCATCAATCGAATGTGCCGGAGCCCGTCAACCCGACCAAGCTGGAGCAGGTCAGGGGCGGCATCCAGATGCAGGACATCGGTTTCCGCTACGGCAACCGCGCCGTCATCCGCGGCCTGAGCCTGGACATCCAGCCCGGCGAGATGATCGGCCTGGTGGGCCACAGCGGCTCCGGCAAGAGCACGCTGGTGAACCTGATCTGCCGCTTCTACGACGTCACCGAGGGTTCCATCAAGGTGGACGGCGTGGACCTGCGCCGCATCGGCGTGGCCGACTACCGTCAGCACATCGGCCTGGTGCTGCAGGAGCCCTTCCTGTTCTTCGGCACGATTGCCGAGAACATCGCCTACGGCAAGCCCGAGGCCACGCGCGAGGAGATCGTGGCCGCGGCGCGCGCCGCCCATGCGCATGAATTCATCCTGCGCCTGCCGCAGGGCTACGACTCGCTGGTGGGCGAGCGCGGCCAGGGCCTCTCGGGTGGCGAGCGCCAGCGCATCTCGATCGCGCGCGCGCTGCTGATCAACCCGCGCCTGCTGATCCTCGACGAAGCCACCTCCTCGGTGGACACCGAGACCGAGAAGGAGATCCAGAAGGCGCTCGACAATCTGGTGCAGGGCCGCACCACCATCGCCATTGCCCACCGCCTCTCGACGCTGCGCAAGGCCGATCGCCTGGTGGTGATGGACCGCGGCCAGGTGGTGGAAGTGGGCCCGCACGACGAGCTGATGGCCAAGCAGGGTGCCTACTGGCGCCTCTACGAGGCACAGGCGCGCCGCATGGACGAGGGCGAGCCCGAGCCTATCACCCTGCCCAACCCCAGCGCCCACACGGCGGAGGCCGCATGAGCATGACGACGACTCCCCCTTACCAGCAACTCGCCCGCAACGCCTATGGGCGCCTGGTGCTGATCGATGCCGAGGGTGTCGAGCATGTGGGCGTGAACCCGGTGCGCGCCCACCCGATCTCGGCGCCCGACGAGGGCGTCTCCCTGGTCGGGCCGGACGGCCATGAACTGGCCTGGATTGACCGCCTTTCGGCCCTGCCCAGGGCCGAGCGCGAGTTGCTGGAGAGCGAATTCGCCGCCCGCGAGTTCACCCCCACGGTGACGCGGCTGAAAAAGGTTTCGACCTTCTCCACCCCCAGCCTCTGGACGGTGGATACCGACCGCGGCGAGGCCAGCTTCATCCTCAAGACCGAGGAAGACATCCGCCGCCTGGGCGAGGGCCGGCTCCTGATCACCACCAGCCACGGCCTGCAATTCATGGTGCAGGACCGCTTCGCGCTGGACCGCGGCTCCAAGAAGCTGCTGGAGCGCTTCCTCTAAGGCTGGCGCTCAGCGCGGCAGGCCGCGCCAGAGCAGCCACAGCGCGCTTGAGGGGTAGACCAGGCCCAGGGGCGCCAGCGCCAGCATGGGCACGTCCAGGCCGATGAAGCCCCGGCTCACCGCCCAGACCTGCACCGCGGCCGCTGCCAGCGCGGCGGCGGCCAGCGGCCGCGGCAGCGCCTTGCCGATCAGCACATAGAACAGCAGCAGGCCCAGGCCGCCGAAGGCCTTGCCCGAGAAGTGGAAGCCGTTGCGCAAGCCCTTCAGCAGCGCGGCCACCGGCGCATAGGCCTCGGCCTGCGCCGGGTGCGCCAGGTAGCTGGCGCTGAGCGTCTGCATGGCCATCAAGGAACTGCCTTCGACCAGGCACAGCGCCAGCTCGGCAACGGAGAAGGCCAGGCAGAAGCTGGTGAGCGCGGGCTGGGCGGCTCCATAGCGTTGGCGCAGCGTGAGGCTGATGCACAGCCCGAGCAGGGCCAGCGTCAGGTCCATCAGCACCGCCGCGCCGATCGCCGGACCCTGACTCGCGGCGCCGGCCAGCATGCCGCCCTGGCTCCAGGCCAGCGGCTGCAGCGCAAAGTTGGAGACGATGCCGAGGGCGAAGCTCAGCAGCATCAGGGCGCCCACGCTGCGGCCGGGCGGCAGCGAGCCGCTGGGCGGCGGGGTCAGGGTCAGGTCTTGCGTCAGGCTGGCGCTCATGGGGTCTTGCCTCCGTTTGTTTGGACAGGGGCCCAATGTCGCCGCGCCCGGCGGCGTCGGCCAGCGCCTTGCGCACGAGCCGCGCCGGGCGCGGCACGAGCCGCTGCCACGGCGGCGCGAATGCCGCCCGCTCAGTCGGCGCGGAACAGGCCCAGGAAGCTGCGGCTCACCGGCAGCTGCTCGCTGCGCTGCTTCAGCTGCAGGGTGGCGGTGTCGTGCTCGCCCTTGAGGACCTGGCGGACCGCGGCGAGGTTCACGGCCACCGAGCGGTGGATCTGCTGGAACTGCTGCGGATCGAGCTGGGCCAGCAGCTCCTTCAGCGGGGTACGCACCACCGCTTCGGCCGGCTGGCCGCCATCGCCGCGCCAGGCGATCACGGTGTAGCGCGCGTCCGAGCGCAGATAGTCGATGTCCTGCACCGGGATCAGCCGGGTGACGGCCCCCACCGAGGCCTTGATGAAGCGCAGCAGGGGCGGCGCCGCGGCCATGCCGCTGGCGCCCTGCAGCTGCCGCAGCAGCTGCTGCAGCAGGGCGGGGTCTGCCGGCGCGGCGGGCTGGCCCAGGGCCAGGCGTTCGCGCAAGCGGGCGACGCTCAGGCGCAGGCGCTCCAGCTGCACCGGCTTGACCAGATAGTCCAGCGCGCCCTGCTCGAAGGCTTGCAGCGCGTACTGGTCGTAGGCGGTGATGAAGACGATATGGGCGCGGCCGGCCATGCGCTGCGCCAGCTCGATGCCATTGAGGCCGGGCATGTGCACGTCGAGAAAGCACAGGGCCGGGAGCTCGCGCTCGAACTGCTCCAGCGCCTCCAGACCATGGCGGGCGAGTGCGCAAATGCGCAGCTCGGGCCAGAGCTCGGCCAGCTGGCGCTGCAGGCGCTCGCGCAGCAGGGGTTCGTCGTCGGCGATCAGGGCGGTGACTTGCTTCATTCCTTGCGTGCGGGCCATTCAAGTTCGACGGCAAAACCGTGGGGCTGCACCTCGCTAAGACGCACGGCGATGTCGGCGCCGAACAGCGTCTCCATGCGCTCGCGCAGCCGCGTCAGGCCGGTGCCGAGCCCGCTGCTGTGCGGCTGCAGCCCCACGCCGGTGTCGCTCACACGCGCCAGGCAGCGCCCGCCCTGCAGGCGCACGCTCAGCGCGATCTGCCCGCCGTCCGGGCTCGGATCGATGCCATGGCGCACCGCATTCTCCACCAGCGTCATCAGGCTCAGCGGCGGGCAGAGCAGGATTTCGCAGCCGGGGTCCGCCTCGACGCTGAAGGCGAGCCGGTCCGGCATGCGCAGCTGCATCAGCGCCAGATAGGCGCGCACCATCTCCAGCTCCTGGCCGAGCCGGGCCTGGCGTTCGTGCAGGCGCGGCACGGCGGCGCGCAGATAGGCGATCAGCTGGGCCAGCACCGGCGCCGCCCGCGCCGAACCGTCCTCCACCAGGGCCTGCACATTCGCCAGGGTGTTGAACAGGAAGTGCGGCTGGACCTGGGCCTGCAGGAGCTGCAACTGGGCGCCCAGCACCTGGCGTTCCAGCTCGCCGCGCTGGCGCTCGGCCTGGCGCACCGCCTGGTCGCGCTGACGCAGCAGGGCCGACATGGCCGCCCAGGGGCCGATCAGGGTGCCCAGAAAGGCGAAGGCGAACACCGCTTCGAGCCGCTTGGGGTCGCGCCAGAACGGGCCGGCCTCGGCGGGAAAGCCGAAGTGATAGATCAGCAGCACCGTCAGCGGGATCGCCAGCGCCACCGCGCCCACCTGCAGCACCCAGCGCGCCAGCCAGCGCGGCAGCCGGCGCGGCCAGCGCTCGGCCAGGCCGAAGGCCAGCAGCCCGGCCAGGGCCGGCAGGCCCACGCGCAGCAGGAGGGCCAGCGGATGCTGCAACCACAGCGGCAGAAAGAACAGATAGACCGGCAGCGCCACCAGCAGGGTGGTGCGCAGCCGGCGCCAGGGGAGAGGCGGTGACATCATGCCGGCAGTGTCGCCTGCCAGGGGGCTGGCCGCGCGGGGCAGGCGCACCGACGGCGGCGGGCGCGCATCCAGCCGCGGCCGGTGCGGCATGAGCGCCGGCTGTGTTTACAATTGACGTTTACGTAAACGTAAGTCAGGAGCCGACCCATGCAAGCAGCGGATCAGCATTACGCCCAGCGGGTGCGCGATTCCTTCGCCCTGCAGGCGGTGATGAAGACGCTGGGTGCGGAGTTGGGCGCGGTGGAGGCTGGCAGGGTGGTGATCACCATGGCGCACAAGCCCGAGTTGTGCCAGCAGCACGGCTTCCTGCATGCCGGCATCGTGTCCACGGCGCTGGACTCGGCCTGCGGCTATGCCGCCTACAGCCTGATGCCGGCCGATGCGGCGGTGTTGACGATCGAATTCAAGATCAATCTGCTTGCGCCGGCGCGCGGGCCGCTGTTCCGCTTCGAGGGCCAGGTGGCCAAGGCCGGTCGTACCATCAGCGTGGTCGAGGGCCGCGCCTATGGTTTCGAGGCCGGCGGCGAAGAAAAATTGGTGGCGACCATGAGCGCCACCGTGATGACGGTTCTGGGCCGCGACGGCCTCAAACATTGAAAAGTAGGAGACAAACCATGAATCTGCCCGGCCTGAACTTCCAACTCGGCGAAGACATCGACGCGCTGCGCGACACCGTGCGCGCCTTTGCCGACGCCGAGATCGCCCCGCGTGCCGCGGCGATCGACCACAGCGACCAGTTCCCCATGGATCTGTGGCGCAAGATGGGCGAGCTGGGCATTCTGGGCGTGACCGTGTCCGAGGAATACGGCGGCGCCAATATGGGCTATCTGGCGCATATGGTGGCGATGGAGGAGATCAGCCGCGGTTCGGCCTCGGTGGGCCTGTCCTACGGCGCGCACAGCAACCTCTGCGTGAACCAGATCAACCGCAACGGCAACGCGGCGCAGAAGGCCAAGTACCTGCCCAAGCTGATCAGCGGCGAGCATGTCGGCGCGCTGGCGATGAGCGAGCCGGGCGCCGGCTCCGACGTCATCAGCATGAAGCTCAAGGCCGAGGACAAGGGTGGGGTTTACCTGCTCAACGGCAACAAGATGTGGATCACCAACGGCCCCGATGCCGACACCCTGGTGGTCTACGCCAAGACCGAGCCCGAGCTGGGCGCGCGCGGCGTCACCGCCTTCCTGATCGAGAAGGGCATGAAGGGTTTCTCGATCGCACAGAAGCTCGACAAGCTGGGCATGCGCGGCAGCCATACCGGCGAGCTGGTGTTCCAGAACGTCGAGGTGCCGGCCGAGAACGTGCTGGGTGCGGTGAACGGCGGCGCCAAGGTGCTGATGTCGGGCCTGGATTATGAGCGCGCCGTGCTCACCGGCGGCCCGCTGGGCATCATGCAAAGCGTGATGGACAACGTCATCCCGTACATCCACGACCGCAAGCAGTTCGGCCAGAGCATCGGCGAGTTCCAGCTCATCCAGGGCAAGGTGGCGGACATGTACACCGTGTTGCAGGCCGGCCGCAGCTTTGCCTACACGGTGGCCAAGAACCTCGACCTGCTGGGCAGCGAGCATGTGCGCCAGGTGCGCAAGGACTGCGCCTCGGTGATTCTCTGGACCGCCGAAAAGGCCACCTGGATGGCCGGCGAGGGCGTGCAGATCTTTGGCGGCAACGGCTATATCAACGAATACCCGCTGGGCCGCCTGTGGCGCGATGCCAAGCTGTATGAAATCGGCGCCGGCACCTCGGAGATCCGCCGCATGCTGATCGGCCGCGAGCTGTTTGCCGAGACGATGTAAGTCGTGACGCCGCTGCACCTCAACACCCCGCTATTGCGCGCCGCACCCGGCCTGTTTCCGCAGGCCGAGGTGTGGTTGAAGATGGACGCCCTGCAGCCCAGCGGCAGCTTCAAGCTGCGTGGCGTGGGGCGGCTGGTGCAGCAGGCCGCGCTGGACGGCGCGAGCGAGATTGTCTGCGCCTCGGGCGGCAATGCCGGCTTTGCCGCCGCTCATGCGGCGCTGGCGCTGGGCTTGGGCGTCACCATCGTGCTGCCCGGGATCAGCAGCGCCGCAGTGGCCGAGAAGATTGCGGCGCGCGGCGCCACCGTGCTGCGCCATGGCGCGGTGTTTGATGAAGCGAATGCCTTTGCCCAGGCGCTGGCGGCCGAGCGCGGTGCCACCTATGTGCACCCCTTCGACCACCCCTTGCTGTGGGCCGGGCACTCGACCCTGATCGATGAGGTGCTGGCGGCAGGCCTGGCTTTTGACGCCGTCATCACGGCCGTGGGCGGAGGCGGTCTGTTCAGCGGCATCGTGCAGGGCTTGCAGCGCCATGGCTTGCATGAGCTGCCGGTGGTGGCCGTCGAGACCCTGGGTGCGGACAGTCTTAGCCAGAGTCTGCGCGCGGGCCACGCCGTCACCCTGCCCACGATCAGCTCGGTGGCGACCCCCCTGGGCGCACGCCGCGTCGCCGACGAGGCCTTGCGTTTGGCGCAAAGCCATCCGACGCTGAGCCTGACCGTCAGCGATGCGCAGGCCACCCAGGCCTGCGTGCGCTTCGCCGACGCCATGCGCGTGATGGTGGAGCCCGCTTGTGGCGCGGCCATGGCAGTGCTGAGTGTGCATGAGCAGACCTTGGCGCACTTCAAGCGCCCTCTGGTCGAGGTCTGCGGTGGCATTGGGGTCTCACTGTCCTTGCTTCGAGACTGGAGCGCGGCATGAGTGCGCTGCCTGGCCTGCCGACGCTTGTCGGTCAGCGTTGCGTGCTTCGGGAGCTGCGCGCGAGTGATGCCGCCGATCTGCAGCGCCATGCCGACGACGAGGCCGTCTGGCGCCATCTCTTCGATGGCTTCCCGCATCCCTACACATTTGCCGACGCCCAGGCCTGGTGCAGCGGCGGCTGGCGCGATGGCGGCTATGTGTGGGGCATTGAATACGGCGGCGCCATCATCGGCTGCGTCGGCCTCAGGCCCGAGACGGGTTGGCTGCGCTGCAATGCCGAGGTGGGCTACTGGATCGGCCAGGCCTTTTGGCGCCGTGGCATCACCAGCGAGGCCTTGCGTCTGGCCACCGCTTGGGCCTGGGCGAATTGCCCCGAGCTGAGCCGGCTCTACGCGCCCATCTTTGCCTGGAACGAGGGCTCGCAGGCCGTCGCACGCAGCGCCGGCTATGCCCTGGAGGCCCGCTGGCCGCAGAGTGCGTTCAAGGCCGGCCAACTGATTGACCGAGTGGTGTGGGCGGCTTATCGGGCCGCCGCAAGCCGACCGTCATTCGATCCCATGACAATCAAGCCATGAGCACCGAACTTCAAGAACTGCTGGACAGCAACAAGCATTGGGCCGCCGAGACCGAGGCGCGCGAACCTGGGTTTTTCTCGCGCCTGCTCAAGCAGCAGACGCCGCAATACCTGTGGATAGGCTGCGCCGACAGCCGCGTGCCGGCGAATGAGCTGGTGAACCTGCTGCCGGGCGAGCTGTTCGTGCACCGCAACGTCGCCAATGTGGTGGTGCACTCGGACCTCAACTGCCTCTCGGTGATGCAGTTCGCGGTGGATGCGCTGAAGGTCAAGCACATCATCGTCGTCGGCCATTCCAACTGCGGCGGCGTGAAGGCGGCGCTGCTGGACGTGCGCACCGGCCTGGTGGACAACTGGCTGCGCCATGTGCAGGACGTACGCAACCACCATCACGAATGGCTGGACAGCATCGACGCCAACCAGCGCGTCAACGCCCTGTGCGAGCTGAACGTGCTGGAGCAGGCCCGCAACGCCTGCCAGACCACCGTGGTGCAGGATGCCTGGGCGCGCGGCCAGGAGGTGGTGGTGCATGGCTGGGTCTATGGCCTGCACAACGGCCTGCTGGAGGATCTGCGTATCACGGTGGCCGCCGCGGACCAATTGGCCGCGGCCTTCCAGAAAGCCTTGAGTGCCGTCAAGGCCCGCTACGAGCGGGCCCGGATAAGCTCGGCAGACTGACCCTCAGCACAGAGCCGCGATGTTCCCCCAGAAGCTCACCGACTCGCGCGCCTTCGAGATCGCGCAGACCATGCTCGGTGGCTTCAATCGCCATTACCGCCTGTTCCGCGCCACCTCGGCCGAGGCCAAGCAGCGCTTCGAGCGCGGCGACTGGCATGGCCAGCAGCGGGCCCAGCGCGAGCGCATCGAGTTCTACGACAAGCGCGTGGACGAGGGCATCGCGCTGCTGGAGGAGCGCTTCCAGGCCAGCCGGCTGGAGATGGAGGTCTGGCAGCAGGTCAAGCTGCACTACATCGGCCTGCTCACCAACCACCACCAGCCCGAGCTGGCCGAGACCTTCTTCAACTCGGTGTGCACGCGCATCCTGCACCACAGCTATTTCCACAACGATTTCATCTTTGTGCGGCCGGCCGTCTCCACCGAATACATCGAGAACGAAGAGCCCGCCGCCAAGCCCACCTTCCGCTGCTACTACCCGACGCGCGAGACCATGCACGAGACCATGGTGCGCATCGTCAACAACTTCCAGCTCGAGCGCGAGTTCGAGGACCTGGGCCGCGACGCCGACCATGTGCTGAGCGCGGTGCAGCGCGAGCTGGGCCTGTTCCGCTGGCGCACCAATTTCCAGATCCAGGTGCTCTCGTCGCTGTTCTATCGCAACAAGGGCGCCTACCTGGTGGGCAAGATCATCAACGGCTTCACCGAGACGCCGTTCGCCCTGCCGATCCTGCACAACGAGCGCGGCCTGCTGCAGATCGATGCGGCGCTGTTCGGCGAGGACGAGTTGCTGATGCTGTTCAGTTTTGCGCGTGCCTACTTCATGGTGGACATGGAGGTGCCCAGCGCCTACGTGCAGTTCCTGCGCTCGATGATGCCCCGCAAGCCGCGCGCCGAGCTCTACAGCGCCATCGGCCTGCAGAAGCACGGCAAGAACCTGTTCTACCGCGACTTCCTCTACCACCTGCGCCACAGCAGCGACAAGTTCCGCATCGCGCCCGGCATCAAGGGCATGGTGATGCTGGTGTTCGACCTGCCCAGCTACCCCTTCGTCTTCAAGCTCATCAAGGACTTCTTCCCGGCACAGAAGGAGACCTCGCGCGAGCTCATCCAGAGCAAGTACCTGCTGGTGAAGCAGCACGACCGCGTCGGCCGCATGGCCGACACGCTGGAGTACAGCAACGTCGCCTTCCCGCGCTACCGCTTCGAGGAAGAGCTGATCGCCGAGCTGAAGGCGTTCTGCCCCAGCCTGCTGGAAGAGCAGGGCGATGATCTGGTGCTCAAGCATGTCTACATCGAGCGCCGCATGGTGCCGCTCAACATCTACATCCAGGAAGCCACGCCGCAGCAGTTGGAGCATGCGGTGATCGAGTACGGCAATGCCATCAAGGACCTGGTGGCCGCCAACATCTTCCCCGGCGACATGCTGTGGAAGAACTTCGGCGTGACACGCCACGGCAAGGTCGTGTTCTACGACTACGACGAGATCGAATACCTGACCGACTGCAACTTCCGCCGTGTGCCCGTGCCGCGCAACGAGGAAGAAGAAATGTCGGGGGAGATCTGGTATCGCGTCGGGCCGCGCGACGTCTTTCCCGAAACCTTCGGCCCCTTTCTGTTGGGCCATCCGGGCGTGCGCGAGGTCTTCATGCGCCACCACGCCGATCTTCTCGACGCCGAGTTCTGGCAGGGCCACAAGCAGCGCATCCTGGCCGGCCATGTGCACGACGTCTTCCCCTATGAGGCGCACAAGCGCTTCTATGCCAGGCATGGCAAGGCACTACCGGTGCTGGCCGAGCCCGAGCATCGCGAACTGCCGATCCAGTAAGTCTTTTTTGTAGGAGAACTCTCATGTCCGACTCCATCGTCATCGTCTCAGCCGCCCGCACGCCCATCGGTGGCCTGCTGGGTGATTTCTCGGGCCTGCAGGCCTGGGAGCTGGCCGCCGTGGCCATCAAGGCCGCGGTCGAGCGCGCCGGCGTGCCCGGCGACGCCATCCAGGAAGCCTTCATCGGCAACTGCCTGATGGCCGGCCAGGGCCAGGCCCCGGCACGCCAGGCCGTGCTGAAGGCCGGCCTGCCGCAATCGGTGGGCGCGGTGACGCTGTCCAAGATGTGCGGCGCCGGCATGCGCGCCACCATGTTTGCGCACGACACCCTGAAGGCCGAGAGCGCCGACATCCTGATCGCCGGCGGCATGGAATCGATGACCAATGCGCCCCACCTGATGTTCGCGCGCAAGGGCGTGAAGTACGGCGCCGCGCAGATGTACGACCACATGGCCCTGGACGGCCTGGAAGACGCCTACGAGCGCGGCAAGGCCATGGGCGTGTTCGCCGAGCAATGCGTGGCCAAGTACGCGTTCACGCGCGAGGCGCAGGACGCCTTCGCGATCGCCTCCACCGAGCGTGCCAAGCGTGCCAACACCGATGGCAGCTTTGCCTGGGAAATCGCCCCGGTGACGGTGGCCGGCCGCGCCGGTGACACCGTGTTCGACAAGGACGAGCAGCCCTTCAAGGCCAAGCTCGACAAGATCGCCGGCCTCAAGCCCGCCTTCAAGAAGGACGGCACCATCACCGCCGCCACCTCGTCCAGCATCTCCGACGGCGCCGCCGCGATGGTGCTGATGCGCGAGAGCACCGCCGCCAAGCTGGGCCTGGCCCCGGTGGCACGCATCGTCGGCACGGCCGTGCACGCGAATGCGCCGGAATGGTTCACCACCGCCCCGGTGGGCGCGATCCAGAAGCTGCTGGCCAAGAACGGCTGGGATGCCAAGAGCGTGGATCTGTGGGAAGTCAACGAAGCCTTTGCCGCCGTCACGATGGCGGCGATGGCCGAGTTCAAGCTGCCGCACGAGATCGTCAACGTGAACGGCGGCGCCTGCGCGCTGGGCCACCCGATCGGCGCCTCGGGCGCCCGCATCATCGTCACCCTGCTGGGCGCGCTGAAGCACCGCGGCCTGAAGCGCGGCGTGGCGGCGCTGTGCATCGGCGGCGGCGAGGCGACTGCGGTCGGCGTGGAACTGCTTTGATGAGCAAGGCCCTGGTCATCGGCGCCTCGCGGGGCATCGGCCTCGAGTTCGTGCGCCAGTACCGCGCCGCCGGTGCCCAGGTGGTGGCCACGGCCCGCAGCGAGGAGGGCCTGGCGCGCCTGCGCGAGCTGGGCGCCAGCGCGCTCAGGCTCGATGTGGCCGACACGGCCAGCGCTGCCGGCCTGGCCTGGCAGATCGACGGCCAGCAGTTCGACGAGGTCGTCATCGTGGCCGGTGTCTACGGGCCGCGCATCGCCGGCCTGCAGACGCCCAGCGAGGCCGATTTCGATGCGGTGATGCACACCAATGTGCTGGGGCCCATGCGCGTGCTGCCGCAGCTGAGCGAGGCGCTCGCGCACGGCGCCAGGCTGGCCATCATCTCCTCGCGCATGGGCTCCATCGGCCTGCGCAGCAGCGCCAGCGGCTGGCTCTACCGCGCCTCCAAGTCGGCGGTGAATTCGGTGCTCAAGGACGCCTCGCTGCTGCTGCAGGACCAGGCTATCTGCATCAGCCTGCACCCCGGCTGGGTGCGCACCGAGATGGGCGGCGAAGGCGCCGACATCGATGTGGCCACCAGCGTGGCCGGCATGCGCACCGTGCTGGCCACCCTCAAGCCCGCCCACAACGGCGGCTTTTTCAATTACGACGGCCAAGCCCTGGCCTGGTGAGACGACCCTATGCTTTTGAGTGACGACCATCGCGCGGTGCAAGACGCCGTGCGCGCCTTTGTGCAGGACCAGATTGCCCCCAAGGCAGCCGAATGGGACAAGAGCCACCATTTCCCGGCCGCCGAACTCAAGGGCCTGGCCGAGCTGGGTTGCTACGGCGTGGCCGTGCCCACCGAGTACGACGGCGCGGGCCTGGACTATCTTTCGCTGGCCATCATCCTGGAAGAGATCGGCGCCGGCGACGGCGCCACCTCTACCGTGGTTAGCGTCAACAACTGCCCGGTCTGCTCCATCCTGATGGCCTATGGCAACGAGGAGCAGAAGCAGCAATTCCTGCGGCCATTGGCGCGCGGCGACATGCTGGGCGCCTTCTGCCTCACCGAGCCGCATGTGGGCTCCGAGGCTGGCGGCCTGCGGACCACGGCGGTGCGCGATGGCGACGAATACGTGCTGAACGGCGTCAAGCAGTTCATCACCAGCGGCAAGAACGGTGATGTGGCCATCGTAATGGCCGTCACCGACAAGGCCGCCGGCAAGAAGGGCATCAGCGCCTTTCTCGTGCCCACCAACACGCCCGGTTATGTGGTGGCGCGCATCGAGGACAAGCTGGGCCAGCATGCCAGCGACACGGCGCAGATCCTGTTCGAGAATTGCCGCATCCCGGTGACGAACCGGATCGGTGCCAAGGGCCAGGGCCTGAAGATCGCGCTCTCGGGTCTGGAGGGCGGCCGCATCGGCATCGCCTCGCAGTCGGTGGGCATGGCGCGCGCGGCCTTCGAGGCGGCGCTCAAGTACAGCAAGGAGCGCAGCTCCTTCGGCCAGCCCATCTTCAACCACCAGGCGATCCAGTTCAAGCTGGCGGAGATGGCCACCCAGATCGAGGCCGCGCGCCAGCTGATCTGGCATGCCGCCAGCATGAGGGACGCCGGCCTGCCTTGCGTCAAGGAGGCCGCGATGGCCAAGCTGTTTGCCTCCGAGATGGCCGAGCGCGTCTGCTCGGCCGCCATCCAGGTGCATGGCGGCTACGGCTATGTGAGCGACTTCCCGGTCGAGCGCATCTACCGCGATGTGCGCGTGACGCAGATCTACGAAGGCTCGTCCGAGGTGCAGAAGATCCTCATCGGCCGATCGCTGGGCTGATCGCCTGCCGGAGTCATCATGAGCGCCGCCCCCATCCAGTTCTACTTCGACTTCTCATCGCCCTATTCCTACATCGCGTCGGAGTGGATCGACGCCGTGGCGGCGCGCCATGGCCGGCGCGTGCAATGGCACGCCATCCTGTTGGGCGTGCTGTTCCAGGCGGCGGAGTTGAAACCGCCGGTCGCCTGTCCGATCAAGCGCGACTACGCGCTGCGCGACTTCGAGCGTTCGGCGCATTTCGCCGGCCTGCCCTATCGGCAGCCCGGCGCCTTCCCGATTGCCACGCAGCATGCCGCCCGCGTGTTCTGGTGGCTGCACGAGACCCAGGGGCACGATGCCGCGGTGGCCTGGGCCCATGCCGGGCTGCGCGCCTATTTCACGCGCGGCGTGGCGCTCAACGACGTGGTGGCGCTCAAGGCCCTGGCGGGCGAGAGCGGGCTGGATGCCGCTGCCGCCGAGGCGGCCTGGGGCGATGAGCGTTGGAAGCAGCGGCTCAAGGCCGAGAACGAGGCCGCGTTGGCGGCCGGCGTGTTCGGCGCACCCTACTTCATCGTCGACGGCGAGCCCTTCTGGGGCCAGGACCGCCAGGCGCAGATCGAGCGCTGGCTGGCCAGCGGGCCGTTCAAGCGCGCCTGAGACGCGCCTTTGTCAGGTCCTGGTTCAGATCTTGCCGCCGCTGCAGCCACAGCGCGCTGCCCGCGGCCAGGGCCAGCAGGGGCCAGATCAGGCCGTTGACATGGCCCCAGCCCCAGCCGTCGAAGACCCAGCCCGAGGCCATCGCAGCGATGGCGACGATGGCGGCGACCAGGAACTCGTTGGCGGCCTGGGCGCGTGCGCGGTCGGCCAGGCTGTCGTGTGCAAAGGTCTCGGCCAACAGCGCACTGCCACCCACGAACATGAAGTTCCAGCCGGCGCCATTGAGCATCAGGGCCAGGCCGAACTGCCAGGCGTTCTGGCCGCTCAAGGCCACCAGGCTGCCGCCGACCATTGCCGCGCTGCCCAGCCACAGCACCCGCGTCACACCCCAGCGGGCGATCAATCGGCCGCTGAAGAAGCCGGGCGCGTACATGCTCATCAAATGCCACTGGATCACGCCGGCGGCCACCGTCACCGGCAGGCCGCAGCCCACCACCGCCAATGGCGTTGCCGTCATCACGAACATCATGCTGGCGGCACCCACAGCGCAGCCGCATGCCGCCACCAGAAAGGCCGGGCGGCGCAGCAGTTGCAGCAGCGGTGTGGGCGCGCCCGCGGCGAGCACCGGGGCCGCCGTGCCGCCGCGCAGCCGGCTCAGCACCAGGATGGAGAGCAGGGCCAGCGCCACCACCGCGAGATACGAGCCGGCAAAGCTGTGGCCCGGCACCGCCTCGCGTGCCAGCGCCGCCAGGGTGGGGCCCAGCACGGCCGCCAGCACGCCGCCGCCGGTCACCCAGCCGATGGCCTGGGCCTTGAAGGTGGCGCTTGCTGCCTCGGTGGCCGCGAAGCGGTAGAACTGCGCGCTGGCCGCAAACGCACCGAGTGCCAGATTCGCGGTGCAGAACAGCAGGAAGTCATTGCGCACGATGGCCCAACTGGCCAGGGCACCGCCGCAGGCGCCGGCCAAGGCCCCCAGCTGGAACACGCGCGGCCTGCCCCAGCGCCGTGCCAGCAGCGAAACCGGGGCGGTGCTCAGCGCCGTGGCCACCGTCACCAGCGCATAGGGCAGGGTGGCCAGCGCGCGGCTCGGTGCCAGCATGCTGCCCACCAGGCCGGTGAGCGTGAGGCCGATGGCCGAGGCGCACACGAACAGGGCCTGGCACAGCACCAGCAGGGCGACACGGCGTTCGCTGGCTTGCAACAGGGTGAAGCGGAGGGCGTTGGGGGCTTTCATGCGCTCAGCTTAGTTGGGACTATGCTGGCAGAACTGACGCAATGACCGCAAAAACTGCCATGCCAGAGAAAACCAAGACGGTGCTGCTGGTGGCCTACGAGGGCTGCCAGTCGCTGGACGTGACCGGGCCCTGGGAGGTCTTCAGCAAGGCCAATCAGTTCGCCCAGGCGGCCGGGCAGGCAGCGCCGCCCTATCGGGTCGTGCTGGCTTCGCCCGAGGGCGGCATGGTGCGCTGCAATTCGGCCCTGCAGCTGGGCCCCAGCACCGCGCTGGCCGCGCTGCGCGGCCCGCTCGACACCGTGCTGGTGGTGGGCGGCAACGATGGTGATCTGGAAGGGCGTGATTGGGCCGCCAGCCTGCTGCCCTGGCTGCGCAAAAAGGCGCCGCAGGTGCGGCGCATGGGCAGTGTCTGCACGGGGGCGTTTGCGCTCGCGGCGGCGGGGCTCTTCGACGAGCGCCGTGTCACCACGCACTGGCGGTTCTGCGAGCAGCTGGCGCGCATGTACCCGCGCCTGCGCCTGGAGCCCGATGCCATCTTCGTGGCCGACCCGCCCTTCTACAGCTCGGCCGGCATCTCGGCCGGCATCGACCTGGCCCTGGCCCTGGTGGAGGCCGATCTGGGCCAGCCGATTGCGCTTGCGGTGGCACGCCATCTGGTGCTCTATCTGCGCCGCCCGGGCGGCCAGTCGCAGTATTCGGCCGGCCTGCAGGCCCAGGCGCAGGCCGGCGGTGACCGTCTGGCCGACTTGCTGCTGTGGATGGTGGAGCACCCCGAGCGCGACCTCAGCGTGGCGGCCCTGGCCGAACGCGCCAGCATGAGCGAGCGCCACTTCGCCCGCCTGTTCCTGGCCGAGACCGGCCAGACCCCGGCGCGCTTTGTCGAGGCCCTGCGCCTGGAGCGCGCCAAGACCCATCTGGAGCGCAGCGCCTGGCCGCTCGAGCGCGTCGCGCAAAAAGCCGGCTTCGGCTCGGTGGACAGCCTGCAGCGCAGCCTGCGCCGGCATGCGGGCATCACGCCGGAGCAGTATCGGCAACGGTTCTCGAGGCAGGGGGCTTAGAGCTCCGCCACGCCCTTCACGCGCTGCGGCATCGCCACCACCTGCGCCACCGGTTCGGCCGCGCGGCCATGGAAGCGATCCAACAGGTCCTTCCACTGCGCCCGCACCGTCACCACATTGGCCAGCTTGACATGGCCGTAGCCGCGGATGGTCTCGGGCAGGCGGGCGAGCTTGACGGCGAACTCGAGCTTGTCGGCGCTGAGGTGCGCGAGCAGATCGTCGACCAGGGCTTCGTAGTCGGCGATCAGCTGGCGCTCCATGCGGCGCTCCTCGGTCTTGCCGAAGATGTCCAGCATGCCGCCGCGCAAGCCCTTCAGCTTGGCCAGCACCTGGAAGGCCTTGAAGGTCCAGCCGCCCAGCTCCAGCTTCCTGGCGCGGCCGTCGGGGCCAGGTTTTGACAGCAGGGGCGGGGCCATGTGGAAGGACAGCGAATCCCAGTTCTCGAACTGTTCCTTCATCGCCTTCTCGAACTTGCCATCGGTGTAGAGGCGCGCCACCTCGTACTCGTCCTTGATGGCCAGCAGCTTGGCGTAGTAGCGCGCCACCGCCTTGCTGAGGCGTTCGGCCTTGCCGGCTTCATTGCCCAGTTCGGCTTCGGCCTTGCGCACGCGCTCCACCAGGCGCAGGTAGCGCTCGGCATAGGCGCGGTCCTGGTAGTCGCTGAGGAAGGCGGCGCGGCGCGCGATCAGGCCGTCCTCGCCGTCGAGCTTGTCGAAGTTCAGCACCTGCACCAGGCCCTGCGGGGTGCCGGCCAGGCGACGCAAGGCCTCGGGCGCGGCGATGGCCAGGCGGCCCAGCGCGAAGGCGGTCTTGTTGCCCTCGACGGCCACGCCGTTGAGCTCGATGGCGCGCATCAGCGCGGCCTCGCTCAGGGGGATCAGGCCACGCTGCCAGCAGGCGCCCAGCATGATGATGTTGCTGGGCATGGTGTCGCCCATCAGCTGCTGGGCAATCGCCTGGGCATCCACGGTGGCGAGCAGCTCGGCCTGGCCGCCCACCGCATGCTGCATCTTGGCCAAGAGGCCGCCGGCATGCAGGCTGGCATCGGGGTTGCGCACAAAGCCGGCCGTGGGCAGCTCATGCGTGTTGGCCAGGATCACGGTGCGGCCGGGCTTGACGGTGCCCAGCGCGTCGGGCGAGGCGCCCACCACCATGTCGCAGGCCAGGAGCACATCGGCCTGCTGGGTGTCGATGCGCACCTGGTTGAGCAGGTCCTGCGTCGGCGCCACGCGCACGAAGGACAGCACCGAGCCGCCCTTTTGCGCAAAGCCCATGAAGTCCAGCACCGAGGCCTGCTTGCCTTCCAGATGGGCCGCCATCGAGACGAGGGCGCCCACCGTCACCACGCCGGTGCCGCCCACGCCGGTCACCAGCAGGTCGAAGGGGCCGGTCCAGTCCCAGGCGGCGGGGCTGCCGATGGCGGCGAGTTCGCGCGCCAGGTCTTGCGGGCTGTAGCTGGCGCCGGCGCGCTTCTTCAACTGGGCACCATGCACCGAGACGAAGCTGGGGCAGAAGCCATTGACGCAGGAGAAATCCTTGTTGCACGAGCTCTGCTCGATGGCACGCTTGCGGCCCCAGTCGGTCTCCACCGGCACCACCGAGAGGCAGTTGCTGGCCTGGCCGCAATCGCCGCAACCTTCGCACACCGCCTGGTTGATGAAGATGCGCTTGGGCGGGTCGTAGAACTCCTTCTTCTTCCGCCGGCGGCGCTTCTCGGCGGCGCAGGTCTGGTCGTAGATCAGCACCGTCACGCCCTCGATCTCGCGCAGCTCGCGCTGCACCTGGTCGAGCTCGCTGCGGTCGTGGAAGGTGGTGCCGGCCGGGAAGAGGCCGTGGTGGCCGTCGTACTTGCCAATCTCGTCGGAGAGCACCACCAGGCGCTTCACGCCCTCGGCCTCCACCTGGCGTGCGATCTGCGGCACGCTGGTCGAGCCGTCCACCGGCTGGCCGCCGGTCATTGCCACGGCGTCGTTGTAGAGGATCTTGTAGGTGATATTGGTCTTGGCGGCGATGGCCTGGCGGATCGCCAGATAACCGCTGTGGTAGTAGGTGCCGTCGCCGAGGTTCTGGAACACATGCTTCTCGGTGGTGAAGCGGCTGTGCGCGGCCCAGTCCACACCCTCGGCGCCCATCTGGATCAGGCCCGAGGTGCCGCGCTCCATCCAGCTGGCCATGAAGTGGCAGCCGATGCCGGCCAGGGCGCGCGAGCCCTCGGGCAGCTTGGTGGAGGTGTTGTGCGGGCAGCCCGAGCAGAAATAGGGCTGGCGGCGCACGCCGTCTGCCTCGTTGCTGAGCAGGCAGGGGGTGAGGAAGTCCACCACCAGATGGCGGCGGTCCAGCGCCGGGTTGAGGCGGGCCAGCCAGTCGGCCACCGTGTTCATGATGCGCGAGGGACGCAGCTCGCCAAGTGCCGAGAGCACCGCGGCGCCATGTTCATCGGTCTTGCCGATCACGCGCGGGCGCTGGGCGTCGGGCAGGTGGTAGAGCAGCTCCTTGATCTGGCGCTCCACCACCGGGCCTTTCTCCTCGATCACCAGCATGTCGGTGAGCCCCTGGGCGAACTCGGCCATGCGGCTGGTCTCTAGCGGAAACACCAGGCCCACCTTGTAGACGCGCACGCCGGCCGCGGCCAGCGCATTCGGGTCCAGGTCGAGGCGCCGCAGCACTTCCATGAAGTCGTAATGCGCCTTGCCGACGGTGACGATGCCCAGGCTGGCGCGCGGGCTCACCACGATGTGCTTGTCGATGCTGTTGAGCTTGGCAAAGGCGCGCACCGCGTCGAGCTTGTGCGCCAGCCGGGTCTCCAGCTCCAGCGAGGGCAGGTCCACCGTGCGGATATGCAGGTTGGTGGGCGCCACATGATCGACCGGCAGCTCGAAGTCCAGCGGCACGCTGTCCAGGTCCACCGTCATGCCCGACTCCACCACCTCGGAGATCGCCTTGAAGCCGACCCAGGCGCCGGAGAAGCGGCTCAGCGCCCAGCCGTAGAGGCCGAACTCCAGGTACTCGGCCACATTGGCCGGATGCACGATGGGCATGCTCCAGGCCTGCAGGGCCTGGTCGCTCTGGTGCGGGGTGGAGGAGGAGACGCAGCCATGGTCGTCGCCGCACACCACCAGCACGCCGCCTTGCGTGGACGTGCCATAGACATTGCCATGCTTGAGCGCATCGCCCGAGCGGTCCACGCCCGGGCCCTTGCCGTACCACATGGCAAACACGCCGTCGACGGTGCGCTTGGGGTCCAGCGCCACGCGCTGCACGCCCAGGCAGGCGGTGGCGGCCAGGTCTTCGTTGATGGCGGGCAGGAAGTTGATCTGCGCCGCGTCCAGGAACTTGCTGGCCTTCCAGAGTTGCTGGTCCACCATGCCCAGGGGCGAACCGCGGTAGCCGGAGACGAAACCGGCGGTCTTCAGCCCGGCGCGCTCGTCCAGCGCCTTTTGCGCCAGCAGCAGGCGCACCAGGGCCTGGGTGCCGGTGAGGAAGACCTGGCCCGAGCGCGCGCCCAGGTTGTCGGAGAGCTTGTAGTCGCGCAGCGCGGGGCTGGCTTGCTCGAGGGTGGACATGGGCCGGTCTCCTGATGTTCTGTTCAGGGGGCAGATTCTTGGTCAGGCAGCCGAGAGTTTGTTACTTGCATCGCTACTGTCAAGGCTGCTAATGAGAGAATTCCTCTCAAAGGTGGTTGAAATGGAAAATGAACGTTTTGATCGAGCCACGCGCCTCATCCTCGAGGCCCTGCAGGCCGACGGGCGCCAGAGCACCCAGCAGCTGGCCGACAAGGTCGGCCTCTCGGCCACGCCGGTGTGGCGGCGCATCAAGGAGCTGGAAGAGAGCGGGGTGATTCGCCGCCACGTGGCCCTGGTGGACCGCGAGAAGCTGGGCCTGTCGATCTGCGTGCTGGCGAACGTGAGCCTGGTGCGGCACAGCGAGGGGGCGGTGGAGCAGTTCGAGCAGCTGGTGCAGAGCAGCCGTGAAATCATCGAATGCCACGGCATCACCGGCGAGGCCGACTACGTCATCAAGGTGGTGGTGCCCGATATGAAGGCCTACGACCAGTTTCTGCAGAGCCGTATCTTCAAGGTGCCGGGCGTGGCCAGCGTGCGCAGCAACGTGGTGTTGCGCGAGGTGAAGTACGAGACCGCCCTGCCGGTTGATTGATAAAGGCGCATAGCGGTTAAAGTCCGCTCCGGTCTTGCCGAAAACCTGCGTATGGGCGGGGCCTCAATACCGCTGGTGCCTGTATCGCACCCCGGACTTCCCGCCCCGCAGCCTCCTATTTGAGGAGCTCATCATGGTCACTTCCATTCCGAGTACCAGCGCCGCGAACCCAGCCGCCGCCGCCAGCGCACCGACCCAGCGTCCTCATGCCGACGAGGCCCTGAAGCGTCAGGAAGCCGCGACCCACAACAAGCCCGCCACCGAGGATGACACCACGGTGGTGCAGATCTCCCAGCAGGGTGCCAAGCTGGCCGAGCAGGCCGTGGCCGGCCAGCCCGCCAAGACCGCCCCGGCCCGGCCCGCCGCCGAAACCGGCGCGTCCGGCGCCACCGGCGCGACCGGCACGGCCGCGCAGGCAAGCAGCAAGCCCGAAGCCGCCTTCGAGCCCGCCGATGGCAATAAGGACGGCCGCGTCACCGAGTTCGAGCAGCAGGCCTACGACTTCAAGCATCCCAAGTCCCTGGCCGAGCTGATCGCCGAGGAAAAGGCCGCCGCCGCGAATGGCCTGAGCGCCGGGCTCAAGGCCTACGAGGAAGTGGCGCGTTCGGGCCGCAGCGCCTGAGAGCGTAAACACGCGCTGAGCGCGCCGACACCGGCGCCGATGGCGCCCATGCCGTGACATGAGCCGCCAATGTCACGTGCATAGAATGGGCCATGCCCTTGGACATGCCGACCCTCTTCCTGGTGGTGACCGTCGTGGCCTTCGTGATGGCGGGGTGGGTAGGCGTCATGGCCTGGGGGCAACGCCGCAGCGAGGCGCTGTGGTCCTGGGCCGCCGTCATGTGCGCCTTTGCCGTCAGCAATGTGCTCTACGGCTTTCGCGGCGTGATCGGTGACTTCTGGTCGGTGGTGCTGGGCAACGGCGTACTCTCGCTGGCCTTCGCGCTCATGCTGCTGTCGCTGTGGCGCTTCCAGGGCATCCGGCCCAGGCCGCTGCTGATGGGCTTGCCGGTGCTGCTGGCGCTGGGCCTGTATGCCTTGTTCATCGATGCCTACCGGATCCGCGTGATCGTGGGCGGCACGCTGTTCCCCGCGCAGCTGGGCCTGGTGTTGCAGGTCTTGCTGAGTCGTCGCCGGCCCGTGCTGGGGCGTGGGCGCTGGATGCTGGTGACCGGTGCGGCGGTGCTGGGTGCCATCCTGCTGTTGCGCGCCCTGGGCATGCTGCTGGGCTGGCTGGATGCCGGCGATGCGCTGGCCAACTACCGCTGGCAGGCCATGCTGGTGCTGGTCGCGATGGTGGCGGTGCTGAGCTTCGGCCTGGGCTTTGTCTACATGAATCTCGAGCGCGCAGAGCGGCGCAGCTTCGAACTCGCGATGCGCGATGTGCTCACCGGGCTGGCGAACCGGCGCGCCATCCTGGACCTGCTGCGCAGCAGCGTGGCGCGGGCGCGGCGCCAGGGGCAATGGCTCTCGGTGCTGATGGTGGACATCGATCACTTCAAGGCCGTCAACGACAACCATGGCCACCAGGCCGGCGACGCGGTGCTGCGCCAGGTGGCGCAGACCCTGGCCAGCCGGCTGCGCGCGCAGGACCAGATCGGCCGCTTCGGCGGCGAGGAATTCCTCGTGCTGCTGCCCGACACGCAGGCCGAGGGCGCCCGCGTGCTGGCCGATGCGCTGCGTCAGGCGGTGCAGCAGACCTCCACCCCATGGGGCGGCCGGCAGATCGCCGTCACCATCAGCGTCGGTGTCTGTGGCCACCCGCTGAGCGAGGCGGACAGCCCGGAGTCGCTCATCGCGGCGGCCGACCGCGCCATGTACCAGGCCAAGTGCCTGGGCCGCAACCGCGTGGAGCAGGTGGGCGAAGAAAGCGAGGCGGGCTGATGTTCACGGTCTACGGCCTCAATGGGCGCGTCTACAGCGGCAGCCTGGATGGCGTGCGCGAGCTGGCACCGGTGCAGGCGGTGGCGCGGGTGCGCGCGGCGGCGGCGATCGGGCGCAACGAGCAGGCCTTGCTGCCCTCCATCGTGCGCGGCCTACCGGTGCCCGGCAACGACTACGGCCGGCTTGGTCGCGGCGGCGAGCGCGCGCCGCGCCAGGCCCTGGCCGCCTATGCCCAGACCCAGCAGGGGCAGGCCGAGCGCCAGGCCCTCAGCCTGGTGCAGGAATTGATGAGCCGCGAGGTGCTGTCGGTACCGGTGGGGGCGAGCGTGGCCGAGGCCTGGAGCCTGCTGGCCCAGCGCGGCTATGGGCAGGCGCCGGTGCTGGATGCGCGCCAGCGGCTGGTGGGGCTGATTTCGCGCGCCGATCTGCTGCCGCTGCGCGCCTTCGACACCCCCGAGGTGTTCGAGCCGCAGCTGTGGAAGGATCGCCTCGCGCTGCCGGTGGCGGCGCTGATGTGGACGCCCATCCCCAGCGCCCATCTCGACACGCCCTTGCGCGAGGTGGCGCAGCTGCTGCTGGACCTGCGCCTGCCGGGCTTGCCGGTGGTGGGCGAGGGCGGCGGCGTGGAGGGCTTCCTGTCGCGCAGCGATCTGCTGCGCGCCATCACCCGCCAGCCGCCGCTGGACCTGTGGAGCTGAGCCAGCGCAGATAGTCCTCGGCAGGCATGGCCGCGGCGTAGAGCCAGCCCTGCGCAGCATGCACACCCATCTCGCGCAGCAGCGCTTCCTGTTCGCGTGTTTCCACGCCCTCTGCAATCACCTGCAGGCGCAGCTCGCGCGCCACGCCCACCATCGAACGCATCAGGGCCTGGCTGCGCTCCTGCGCGCTGGCGACGACAAAACTGCGGTCCAGCTTGACCACGTCAATCGGCAGGCGCGCCAGCTGGGCCAGGGAGGAAAAGCCGGTGCCGAAATCGTCCAGATAGATCTGAAAGCCGAGGTCGCGACACTCCTGCATGAAGGCATGGGTGGCGGGTTCGTCGCCGATCACGCAGCTTTCGGTCAACTCTACGTCCAGCAGGCCATGGGCGACACGCTGGCATTCGGACAGCCAGCGCAGCAGGTCGGGGTCGCCGAGCTGGCGCGCACTGATGTTGACGGCAATGCGCACCGCGTGGCCCAAGGCCCGCCATTGCGCCGCCTGCGCTGCCGCGGTCACGATCACCCAGCGACCCATCGCGATGATCTGGCCGTTGCCTTCGGCGCGTGCGACAAAGAGGTCGGGGCGTATCAGGCCGCGCTTGGGGTGGCGCCAGCGCAGCAGCGCCTCAACCGCCGGCGCGGCAGGTCCCTGCAGCCCGACCTTGGGCTGGTAATGCAATTCGAGCTGCTGCAGCTCCAGCGCCTTGCGCAGGTGGTGGTCCAGCCAGAGCCGCTCACGCGCGCGCTGCTGCATCTTGGGCTCGAACACGCGCTGCACCCGGCCACCTTCCTCCGCTGCGCTGTGCAAGGCGGTTCCGACATTGCGTTGCAGCTCTTCCAATCCCTGGCCATGTTGGGGGTGGCAGGCGATGCCGATGGCGACGCTGACCGTCAGATCGGTCTTGGCCAGCTGCAGCGGCTGCCTGAAGCGGTGCAGGATGCTGCGGCCCAGACGTTGCAGCTCGGTGGGTTGGGCACGGCCCGGTACCAAGATATGAAACTCCACGCCGCTGGCACGCGTCAGCAGCAGCGGCGGCGGCGCCAGCTCCTTCAGTGCCCGCGCGGCGGCACAGATCACCTCGTCGGCACCTTCGGGGCCGAAGTTGTCGAGCAACAGGCTGAAATCGCGCAACTTCACTGCCATCAGGCCAAAGGGCTGCTGCTGCTCGATCAGCCCCAGGATGCACTCGCGCTCGCTGTAACGGCTTGCCAGTCCAGTGAGCTCGTCTTCATAGACCATGGTGTGCAGTGCCTCGCGCTGCAAGGCGTCGCGCGCACGTGCATCGCTCTCGGCGGTGATGTTCAAGGCGATGGCGGCCAGATGCCAGGGCTCGCCGCGCTGCGCGCCGGCGATCACCTGCAGGTGCCAGCGCAGCAGCAGGTGGCCGTGCGGCCCCTGCTGTTCCAGTTCCGCACTCCAGGTCGGGTATTGATCGGGGGCCGCGAGGCTCAACGCGATTTGCGCGCGCAATTCCTCAGGCAATTGCGTCAGCTGCCCCGCGGGCTGTCCCAACAGCGGGGCGCCCGGGCCGTCCAGCCAGCGCTGAGCGCTGTCGTTGAGCTGGCAAAGGATGCCGCGCTGGTCGAACACCAGCATGCTCAAGCATTGCAGCTGCTGCAGCACCTGGGCCGCCAGCTGAGCCGCAGCGGCGGACGCAGGATCGGGAACTTGCGACGACTGCATCGATGGAGCGTCCTTCAGCGGGCCGGAAGTAGCAGTTCCAAGTGTGCAGGAAAGCCGCGGGGCGCAGGCCGGAATCAGGCCCCGCTTCGCAGCGCTGTTGGCTTGACATCGCAGCGGCACGCGAGGCATAAACCTTGCTTTCAAGCGCGATTTCCCTTACATTAGGGCGCTGCCGCTGCGGACATTCTGTGTTGCAGCGGTTTTGTTTTGCGCGCTTCACTCTGGTTGTGCCCGGATGGACAGCGTCTTATCACCCAGCCCAGCCTGCAGATCGCGGGTACAGGGCAACACCGGAGTTACACCATGGCCAAAGAAGAACTGATTGAAATGCAAGGCATGGTGGACGAGGTCCTGCCGGACACGCGTTTCCGCGTCACCCTGGACAACGGCCACCAACTGGTTGCCTACACCGCCGGCAAGATGAAGAAGCACCACATCCGCATCCTCGCGGGTGACAAGGTGTCGCTGGAACTCTCGCCCTACGACCTCAGCAAGGGCCGCATCACCTTCCGCCACATCGAGCGTTCGGGTGGCGGCGGCGGCGCTCCGCGTCCGCAGCGTCGCTGAACGCTTTTGGCATCTACTGCCAGCTGAGTGGATTGAGCCGGTAATAACGGCTCAGTTCCGCATACAGCGCGGGATGTAAACCGGCCAGCTCGGCCGGCCGCTCGAAGAAGACCTCGCTGGCCACAGCGAAGAACTCGGCCGGATCGGTGGCGCCATAGTCGCTCATCAGGCTGGGGATCCCGGCCTCGGCGCGTGCGCGCAAGGCATCAAACTCCCCCTGCATCACCGCCGACCAGCGCGCATAGGCCGCCTTGCTGGCCAGCAGTGGCGCGCCATTGGCATGGCCTTTTTCCTGGTCCAACTGGTGGGCGAATTCGTGGATCACCACGTTCTGCCCGTCGCCCGGCTCGGCCGCGCCGACCACCACATCCTGCCAGGACAGCACCACCTGCCCCTGGCTCCATGATTCCCCCGACAGCACCTGGCGCTGCTCCATCTGCACGCCCGCGGCACCGGTGTGTACCCGCTGCACCGCAAAGGCGCCCGGATAGACCAGGATCTGCGAGAGCCGCGGGTAGAAGCCGCGCTCCGCCCCCAGCAGCGGCAGGCAGGCCTGGGCCGCGATGGTGACGCGCACCTCGTCGCTGATGACGAAGCCGGCGCAGCCGATGAACTGCTTCTCGGCCAGAAAGACCTGCATCAGTCCCTTGAGCCTGAGCTGCAGATCGGCCGGCAGGCGCTGCACATAGGGCACGCGCCGGCGCAGGATGCGCCGCCAGGCGGTGGGAAAGCTCTGCCGCGCCAGGCGGGCGCGGCGGCGGGCCTGCCAGCGCGGCGCCAGCACGATGCCGGCAATCAGCAGCATGGCCAGCATGAATACCAGGAACAAGGCCATGCGCTTGCCTTTCGTTGAGGTCAGGCTGGGCAGATGTGCGCACAGCGCCGTAATTCAAGCCCTGCCCCCTTGCCCAAGGGATGCCTTTGTGCGGCCAGCAAACGCACAATCCTTTCACGGGCCATCCAGACCGCGTTGGCGTCAGCGCCGACCCGTACCATCTTGCCGGATCGTGGTGCGTCAGCGGCACAAGACTTGCGTCGGAATCATTCGTTTGAATATCGTTCTCGTTGATGACAATCCGGTCAATCTGGCCCTGCTGGGCGAGCTGGTCAAGCAGCTCGATGCGGGTCAGGCGCATGCCTTCAGCGATGCCGACGCCGCCCTGCAGTGGTGCCTGCAGCAGGACCCCGATCTCGTCATCGTCGACTACATGATGCCCGGCCTGAATGGCCTGGAATTCATCAAGCGGCTGCGCGCCGAATCCTCGCGCGCCGACGTGCCGCTCCTGATGGTGACCGCCAATGCCGAGGTGCAGGTGCGCTACGACGCGCTGCAGTCGGGCGCCAACGACTTCCTCACCAAGCCGCTGGACCCGGTCGAGTTCCTGGCCCGCTCGCGCAATATGCTGGCGCTGCGGCGCGGTCAGCTGGCCCTGGCGATGCGCGCGAGTTGGCTGGCCGAGGAGGTGCGGCGCGCCACGCAGGAGATCGTCGAGCGCGAGCGCGACACCATCTTCCGCCTCTCGCGTGCCGCCGAATACCGCGACCCCGACACCGGCAGCCATGTGATGCGCATGGCGCATTACTCCAAGCTGATCGCGCGCCGCCTGGGCCTCACCAGCGACGACCAGGACATCTTGTTCCGCGCCGCGCCCATGCACGACATCGGCAAGGTGGGCATCCCCGACCAGGTGCTGCTCAAGCCCGGCCGGCTCGATCAGCCCGAGCTCGAGGTGATGCGCGACCATGCCCGCATCGGCCACGAGATCCTGCAGGGCAGCCCCTCGCCGGTGCTGCAGCAGGCCGCGGTGGTGGCGCTGAGCCACCACGAGAAGTTCGACGGCAGCGGCTACCCCCATGGCCTGGCGGGCAAGAAGATCCCGCTGCAGGGCCGCATCGTCGCGGTGGCCGATGTCTTCGATGCCCTCACCACCGAGCGCCCCTACAAGCGCCCCTGGAGCCTGGAGAAGGCGCGCGGCTATCTGGAGGAATCCTCCGGCTCGCATTTCGATCCGGACTGCGTGGATGCCTTCCTGGGTGCCTGGGACGAGGTGCTGGCGATCCACGAACGCTTCCAGCCTGTCGCCCAGGTGTAAGCGCGGCAAGGGGCAGGGCTGCTAGTCTGGCGGCCATGCGTCCTCTCCAGCCCTGGCAGGTCTCCGTCGCCGGCATTTGCTCCCTGGTGCTCTGCATCGGCCTGGCGCGCTTTGCCTACACCCCCTTGCTGCCCCTGATGCAGGCCCAGGCCGGCCTCAGCGATGCCGCGGCCGGCGGCCTGGCGGCCTTCAACTACATGGGCTATATGGCCGGCGCGCTGCTGGCCTCCTGGATGGACGATGCGCGCTGGCGCCACCGCCTCTTCAGCGCCGGCCTGCCGCTGGCCATCCTCAGCGCCGTGGCGATGGCCTGGACGCAGCAATGGTGGGCCTGGGCCTTGCTGCGCTTTCTGGGCGGCCTGAGCGGCGCGGCCGGCATGCTGCTGGGTACCGGCCTGGTGCTGAACTGGCTGATGCGTGCCGGCCACCGGCCCGAGCTGGGCGTGCACTTCATCGGCCTGGGCCTGGGCATCGTGGTGTCGGCCCTGGGGGCGATGTTGCTGTCGGCCCTGCAACTCGATTGGGCGCAGCAATGGTGGGGTATGAGCCTGCTGTGCCTGCCCTTTCTGTGGCCGGCCTGGCGCTGGCGACCACCGGTGCCGCCGGCCGCGCCGGCCCACCTGGCCGCCACGGCCGCGCCACCACGGCGTTGGGCTCTGCTCATGATGGCCATGTATTTCTGCGCCGGCTGGGGCTTTGTGATCAGCGCCACCTTCACCGTCGCCATCGTCGAGCGCCAGCCGCTGCTGGCCGGGCGCGGGCCGCTCGCCTGGCTGCTGGTGGGCCTGGCCGCGGTGCCCGCGGTGTTCCTGTGGGACCGCGTCGCGCGGCGCATCTCCGAATTGCCGGCCCTGTTGCTGGCGCTGGGCCTGCAGGTGATCTCGGTGCTGCTGCCCGCGCTCTCCGACGGCCTGCCCGCCGCCCTGGCCGGTGCCTTGCTCTACGGCGCCACCTTCATCGGCATCGTCAGCCTCACGCTCGCGGTGGTGGGGCGCCGCGCGCCGGCCAACCCCGGCAAGGCGATGGCGAGATTGACGCTCAGCTACGGGGTGGCGCAGATCAGCGCGCCGGCGCTCAGCGGCCTGATGGTGCAGGCCACCGGCAGCTTCAAGACCCCGCTGCTCCTGACGGCCGCGGTGCTGCTGCTGGGCATGGCGCTGCTGGGGGCCTTGCTGCGCGACTGAGCGCTGCCTAGGTTCTACTGCTCCGAGAAGCGCTCCCCGCGCTCGGCCATCTCCACCAGGATCTGCGCCGGCGCAAAACGCTCGCCATGGGCCGCGGCCAGTGCGCGTGCCCGGGCGACAAAGGCGGGCAGCCCATAGGCGTTGATGAATTGCAGCGCACCGCCCTGGAAGGGCGCAAAGCCCCAGCCAAAGATGGAGCCGATATTGGCGTCGGCCACCGAACGCAAAACGCCCTCCTGCAGGCAACGCGCGGCCTCGTTGGCCTGGGCAAACATCAGCCGGTCGATGAGCTCGCGCTGGGCGGGCTGCTGCGCGGCCACGGGGTGGAGCTGGGCGAGTCCGGGCCAGAGCTGCTTGTCTCCGTCGGCCCAGTCGTAAAAGCCCTTGCCGACCTTCTTGCCCACGCGCCCCAGCTCGCACAGCTGGCGCAGCACCGCTTCGCCCGGATGCTCGTGATAGGCCTTGCCCTCGGCTGCCAGATCCTTGCGGGTCTGGTCGGCCACATGCACGCCCAGGCTCAGGCTGACCTCGTCCTGCAGCGCCAGCGGCGGCATCGGCATGCCGGCCTGCAGGCCGGCCACCTCGATGGAACGCGGATGCACGCCCTCCTTGAGCAGGGCGATGCCCTCCATCACATAGGTGGCGAACACGCGGCTGGTGTAGAAGCCGCGCGAGTCGTTCACCACGATGGGAGTCTTGGCAATCTGCTGCACATAGTCGAAGCCGCGCGCCAGGGTCTCGGGCGAGGTCTCCTTGCCGACGATGATTTCCACCAGCGGCATCTTGTCCACCGGTGAGAAGAAGTGCAGGCCCAGGAACTGCGCCGGCCGCACGCTGGCCTGGGCCAGGCCGGTGATGGGCAAGGTGGAGGTGTTGGAGGCGAACACGGCGCCGCTGCCGATCACGGCCTCGGCCTTGCGCGTCACGTCGGCCTTGATGGCGCGGTCCTCGAACACCGCCTCGATCACCAGATCGCAGCCGGCCAGGTCCTGGTAGTCGGTGGTCGGCTGGATCAGCGCCAGCAGCGCCTCGCGCTGCTCGGCCGTGCTGCGGCCCTTCTTCACCGCCTTGTCCAGCAGCTCCTGCGAGTAGCGCTTGCCCTTGTCGGCGGCCTCCTGCGTGCTGTCCAGCAGCAGCACCTGCATGCCGGCCTTGGCCGAGACATAGGCAATACCCGAGCCCATCATGCCCGCGCCCAGAATGCCCAGCTTCTTCACCTTGCTCTGTAGCACGCCGGCGGGCCTGGATGCGCCCTTCTTGATCGCGTTCAGCTGGTACCAGAGCGTACCGATCATGTTCTTCGAGGCCTGGCTGGTCACGCAGGCGGCAAAGTAGCGCGACTCGATCTCCAGCGCGCGGTCGATATCGGTGAGCCCGCCCTCGAACACGCTGGACATGATGTGGGTCAGCGCCGGGTAGTTGCCGTAGCTCTTGGCCGAGGCCATCGAGGGCGCGATCGAGAACAGCTGGGCGGTGGCGGGCGCGCGCGAGTCGCCGCCCGGATAACGGAACTTGGGCGCGTCCCAGGGCTGCACCGGCTTCTTGTTGGCCGCGATCCAGGCGCGTGCCTTGGCCAGGGCCTCGTCGCGGCTGGGGGCGAGTTCGTTCACCAGGCCGCTGGCGAGGGCCTGGGGCGCGCGCACCTCGCTGCCTTCGCCCATCCACTGCAGGGCCTGCTGCATGCCCACCAGGCGCGGCAGGCGCTGCGTGCCGCCGCCGCCCGGCAGCAGGCCCAGCTTCACCTCGGGCAGGCCCAGCTTGGCCTTGCCGTCATCGATGACGATGCGCCAATGGCAGCCCATCGCGATCTCCAGCCCGCCGCCCAGGCACATGCCGTTGATCACGGCCACCACCGGCTTGCCGCAGCGCTCGAGGCGGCGGATGAAGCCCTTGAGCTGCATCGACGCGTCGAAGGCCTCCTGCGCGTTTGCGAGCGCGCGCAGCCGGTCGACATCGGCGCCGGCCAGGAAGTCGCGCTTGCCCGAGGCCAGGATCAGACCGGTGACCGAGGCGTCCTGTTCCAGCAGATCGGCCAGACCCGCCAGCGGCTGGGCCAGTGCCTCGTTCAGCACATTCATCGAATGGCCGGGCAGGTCCATGGTGGCGAGCACCACGCCGTCGTCGCCCTTTTCAATGCGCAAGGCTGTCGTCATGATGTTCAGACCCTCTCGATGATGGTGGCGATGCCCATGCCGCCGCCCACACACAGGGTGGCGCAGCCGGTGCTGAGGTTGCGGCTTTCGAGCTCGTCCAGCAGGGTGCCGAGGATGATGCAGCCGGTGGCGCCCAGCGGGTGGCCCATGGCGATCGAACCGCCGTTCACGTTCACGCGCTCCAGCGAGACGCCCAGGTCGCGCGCCGTCTTCATCGGCACCACCGCAAATGCCTCGTTGATTTCCCACAGGTCGATGTCGGCGGCCTGCATGCCGGCCTGCTTGAGCGCCTTGCGGCAGGCGGGCGTAGGCCCGGTGAGCATGATGGTGGGCTCGGAGCCGATCACGGCGGCGGCGCGTATGCGCGCGCGCGGCTTCAGCCCGGCGGCCGCACCGCCGGCCTGGCTGCCCACCAGCATCAGCGCGGCGCCATCGACGATGCCCGAGGAATTGCCGGCATGGTGGATATGCGGGATGCGCTCCAGCGTGGTGTATTTGCGCAGCGCGGTGGCGTCGAAACCCATCTGCCCCATCATGGCGAAGGAGGGGTCCAGCTTGGCCAGGGTCTCCAGCGTGGTGGCGGGGCGTATGGTCTCGTCGTGCTCCAGCAGGGTGAGGCCGGCGATGTCGCGCACCGGCACGATGGAGCGCGCGAAGTGCCCGGCCGCACGCGCCGCCGCGGCGCGCTGGTGCGACTGCACCGCGAAGGCGTCCACATCGGCGCGGCGAAATCCTTCCAGCGCCGCGATCAGATCGGCGCTGATGCCCTGCGGGATGAAGCCCAGGGCCTCATTGACGCGCGGGTCCATGAACCAGGCGCCGCCATCGCTGCCCATGGTCCAGCGGCTCATCGATTCCACGCCGCCCGCCACCACCAGCTGCTCGAAGCCGCTCGCCACCTTGGCGGCGGCGAGGTTGATGCTTTCCAGCCCCGAGGCGCAGAAGCGCGACTGCGTCACGCCGGCCACGCTCTCGGCCCAGCCGGCGTCCAGCACCGCGGTGCGCGCGATGTCGGCGCCCTGCTCGCCCACCGGGGTCACGCAGCCCAGCACCACATCGTCCACCAGGGCGGTGTCCAGGTGCTGGCGCTGCTGCAGGGCCTGCAGCAGGCCGCGCAGCAGCCATACCGGGCTCACCTGGTGCAGCCGGCCGTCCTTCTTGCCCTTGCCGCGCGGGGTGCGCACGTGATCAAACAGGTATGCGTCGAACATTGTTGTCTCCTGGCGCCACTCACATGAAGCGGGACGCGAGCTCTTTCATGATCTCGTTGGTGCCGCCATAGATGCGCGCCACTCGGGCGTCGGCGTACAGCTCGGCGATCGGGTACTCCATCATGTAGCCATAGCCGCCGAAAAGCTGCAGGCATTCGTCCATCACCTTGCAGGCGAGGTCGGTGCTCCAGGCCTTAGCCAGGGCGGCGCGCGCGGCGTCGAGTTCGCCCTTCAGATGCGCGTCCATGCAGGCGTCCACAAAGGCGCGCGCGGCCAACACCTGGCTCTGCACCTCGGCCAGCTTGAAGCGGGTGTTCTGGAAGTCCCAGACCGACTTGCCGAAGGCCTTGCGCTCCTTGGTATAGGCCAGGGTCTCGCTGAGCGCGCGCTCCATCGCGCCCACCGCGGTCACCGCGATGATGAGGCGCTCCTGCGGCAGCTCCTGCATCAGCTGGATGAAGCCCTGGCCCTCGCCCTCGCCGGGCGCGGCATTGGCGCCGCCCAGCAGATTGGCCACCGGCACGCGCACCTCGTCGAAGAACAGCTCCGAGGTGTCCTGCGCCTTCATGCCGATCTTGTCGAGGTTGCGGCCGCGCCTATAGCCGGGCACCAGGCTGCCGTCCTCGTTCTCGACCTCAACCACCAGCAGCGAGATGCCCTTGGCCGCGGCGCTCTTGTCGGTCTTGCAGACCACCACCACCAGATTGGCGTTCTGGCCATTCGTGATAAAGACCTTCTGGCCCGACAGCACGTACTCATCGCCTTCGCGGCGCGCCACCGTGCGCACGCTCTGCAGGTCGGATCCGGTGCCGGGTTCGGTCATCGCGATCGCGCCGACCAGCTCGCCGCGGGCCATGCGCGGCAACCAGCGTGCTTTTTGTTCCTCGTTGCCGTAATGCAGGATGTAGGGGCCGACGATGGCCGAGTGCAGGCCGCCGCCGAAGCCGCTCAGATTCGCCTTGGCCTGTTCCAGCAGGATCACCGCCTCATGGCCGAAGTCGCCACCGCCGCCGCCATAGGCCTCGGGGATGCCGGTGCACAGCAGACCGTTGGCGCCCGCTTCCAGCCAGGTGTCGCGGCCCATCATGCCGCCCTCGCGCCATTCGGCCGCGCGCGGCACCCAGCGCTCCTTGAAGAAGCGCGCCACGCTGTCCTGCAGCATGCGGTGCTCGTCGTTCATCCAGCTGGAGGGGAAGAGGGGCAGACTCATGTCGATTTCTCCGCGGTGAGCTGGGCGCGCACCGTCTCGTTGATCAGGCGCAGCTCGGCCAGGGTGGCGTCGATGTGCGCGCGCTTTTGCTCCAGCTCGGCAATCGCCGCGCCGGTGCGCTCCAGCGTCCACTGCAATTGCTTGGCGCGGCCCTCGCCATGCGAACCATAGAGGTCCAGGTAATGCTTGATCTCCTCCAGCGAGGAGCCGATGGCCTTGGCGCGCAGGATGATCTTCAGCCGTGCGCGGTCGCGCTGGGTGTAGACGCGCGCGCCATTGACGCGCCGCGGCGCCAGCAGGCCCTTGTCTTCGTAGAAGCGTATCGCCCGCGGCGTCAGCTCGAACTCGTCGCAGAGCTGGGTGATGCCATAGAGCTGCTCCTGCGGCGCGCTGTTGCTGCTTTCCAGCATCTCCAGCGCGGCGGCCTTGGCGCGCGAATTCATCATCAGCGCGGGCCTCAGCCGACCACGCGCTGCAGCTTCATCGCCACGCCCATGTCGCCGCTGACCTTGATCTTGCCCATCATGAAGGCATTCATCGGGTTGAGCTCGCCGCTCAGCAGGGCGATCAGGTTCTCGCGCGTGATGGCCACGGTGCAGTCGGCCTCGCGATCCTCGTTGCTGACGCTGTTGGGGATGCTCTTGCCGTCGATCACGGCCACGCCATCGGCGCCCAGGTCGAACTTGAGGACGGCGTTGAGGCCGCTCTCGGCGCCTACTTTGCCGCGCAGGGCTTCGGTGATGGCTTGCAGATCCATGGTCAAGACTCCGGGTCGGATTGGGATGTTCAGCATGCTAGGCCGATTGCCTGCCGTTCGCCTGATGGTAATCACCAATATGAAAGCAGGGTGACGTTAACGGAAGCTGTCGGTCATTCGCGTGATGAGCAACGGATGGTGAGGCAGCGGCATGAGTCAGGCAGATGGAACGGGGGCGGGGCGCTACGACAGCGTGTTCCGTCCGGGCTTGTTCAAGGGGCAGCGCATCTGGGTCACCGGTGCCGGCTCGGGCATCGGCCGCTGCACCGCCCATGAGCTGGCGGCGCTGGGGGCCACCGTGATCCTCTCGGGCCGCAGCGCCGACAAGCTCGAGCGCGTGGCGGCGGAGATACGCGAGGACGGCGGCCAATGCGACTGGCGCGCCTTCGACATCCGCGAGGAGGAGGCCGTCAAGGCCAACATCGCCGCGGTGCTGGCGCAGCATGGCCCGGTCACCGGCCTGGTGAACAACGCCGGTGGCCAGTTCCCCGCGCCGCTGATGGCCATCTCCAAGCGCGGTTTCGAGGCGGTGGTGGGCAACAACCTCACCGGCGGCTTTCTGATGATGCGCGAACTGTTCAACCAGAGCCTGCAGCAGCATGGCGGCGCGGTGGTCAATATGACGGCGGACTTCCGCAACGGCATGCCCGGCATGGCGCACAGCGGCGCGGCGCGCGCGGGCATGAGCAACCTCACCATGAGCGCCGCCTTCGAGTGGGCCCATGCCGGCGTGCGCGTCAACGCGGTGGCGCCCGGCTGGGTGGCCTCCAGCGGCATGGACAGCTATGGGCCGGCGATCCAGCCGCTGATCCGCCAGCTCAAGAACCATGTGCCGCTGCGCCGCCTGGCCAGCGAGGCCGAGATCTCGGCGGCCATCGTGTTCCTGCTCTCGCCGGCCGCCGCCTTCATCACCGGCGTGACCCTGCAGATCGATGGCGCGGCCTCGCTGGGGAATCCGATGTTCCCGAATCTGGACCATGCCGGCACCACACCGTTCAACGGCTTCCACCGTGCCGCCACCCCCGAGGTGCTGAAGTGAGCGTGCTCGCGAGCCGGCTCAACCCCAAGTCCAAGGCCTTCGCCGCCAATGCCGAGGCCATGCAGGCCAAGCTGGCCGAGCTGCGCGCGCTGGAGGCCAAGGTGATCGCCGAATCGGCGTCCAAGCGCGACAAGTTCGAGGCGCGGGGTCAGCTCTTGCCGCGCGAGCGTGTGGCGCGCCTGCTGGACCGGGGCTCGGGCTTTCTGGAGCTCTCGTCGCTGGCGGGCTTGGGGCTGCACGACGACGACGGCAAGAAGAGCGTGCTGGGCGGCGGCTCCATCGTCGGCATCGGCGTGGTGGCCGGCAAGCGCGTGCTGATCTCGGCCAGCGACAGCGCCATCAAGGGCGGCACCGTCGCGCCGATGGGCCTGAAGAAGGCCTTGCGTGCCCAGGAGATCGCACGCGAGAACAAGCTGCCGCTGATCTATCTGGTGGAGAGCGGCGGCGCCAACCTGATGTACCAGAGCGAGATGTTCGTGGAGGGCGGGCGCAGCTTTGCCAACCAGGCGCGGCTCTCGGCCGCCGGCATTCCGCAGATCGCGGTGGTGCATGGCTCGTCCACCGCGGGCGGCGCCTATCTGCCGGGCCTGGCGGACTATGTGGTGCTGGTGCGCGAGCGCTCCAGCATCTACCTGGCCGGCCCGCCGCTGGTGAAGGCCGCCATCGGCGAAGACGCCACCGACGAGGAGCTGGGTGGCAGCGAGCTGCATGCCAGCGTCACCGGCCTGGGCGAGTACCTGACCGAGAACGACGCCCATGCGCTGGCGCTGACGCGCGAGCTGATGGACAAGCTCAACTGGCCCAGCGTGCCGGTGCAGGCTCCCGGTCCCGCGCCCTTGCATGACGCCGAAGAGCTGCTGGGCGTGGTGCCGGCCGACGAGCGCGAGCCCTACGATGCGCGCGAGGTGATCGCCCGCATCGTCGACGGCTCGGACTTCCTCGAGTTCAAGGCCGCATACGGCAGCGAGACCCTGTGCGGCCATGCCCGCATCGAGGGCCAGCTGGTGGGCATCCTGGCCAACAACGGAGCGATCCAGCCGCAGGGCTCCACCAAGGCGGCGCAGTTCATCCAGCTGTGCGACCAGAGCGGTACGCCGCTGGTGTTTCTGCAGAACACCACCGGCTATATGGTGGGCCGCGAGGCCGAGCGCCAGGGCGCCATCAAGCATGGTTCCAAGATGATCCAGGCGGTGGCGAATGCGCGCGTGCCGAAGTTCACTTTTCTGTTGGGCGGCTCGTTCGGCGCCGGCAACTACGGCATGTGTGGGCGCGGCTTCGACCCGCGTTTCATCTTCAGCTGGCCCAGCGCGCGCACCTCGGTGATGGGCGGGGCCCAGGCCGCCAAGGTGATGGACATCATCAACCGCGCCAAGCTCGAGCGCATGGGCGCACCGGTCAACGACGAGGCCCTGGCCGCCATGAGCGATCAGCTGCGCCAGCGCATCGAGCGCGAATCCAGCGTGCTCTTTGGTACCGCACGCCTGTGGGACGACGGAGTGATCGACCCGCGCGACACGCGCCGCGTGCTGGCCCTGGGCCTGGCGCTGGCGCGCGAGGCCGAGGCGCACCCCCTGCGGCCAAACGCCTTTGGCGTGGCCCGATTCTGAACAACAGAGGAGACCCGAGATGCAATTCAGCGCAGAACACCGTGCCCTGTCCGACACGGTCACGAAGTTTGTCGAGAAGGAGCTCAACCCCCATGTGCCCGCGTGGGAGAAGGCCGAGCAGTTCCCGGCCCACGAGGTCTTCAAGAAGCTGGGCAAGCTGGGCCTGCTGGGCCTGAAATACCCCGAGGAATTCGGCGGTGCGGGCCTGGACTTCAGCTACTCGATGGTGATGGCCGAGGCCCTGGGCACCTGCTACTGCGCCGGCGTGCCCATGGGCATCGGCGTGCACACCGATATGTGCACGCCGGCGCTGGCGCGCTTCGGCTCGGACGAACTGCGGCGCGAGTTCCTCGCGCCCTCGATCGCCGGCGATCTGGTCGGCTGCCTGGGCGTCTCCGAGGCCGGCGGCGGCTCGGACGTGGCCGCCATCAAGACCAGCGCGAAGAAGGACGGCGGCGACTATGTGATCAACGGCAGCAAGATGTGGATCACCAACGGCATGCAGGCCGATTGGTGTTGCCTGCTGGTCAACACCAGCGACGGCCCGGTGCACAAGAACAAGAGCCTGATCGTCGTGCCCATGGACCTGCCGGGCATCACGCGCCAGAAGATCCACAAGATCGGCATGGACGCCTCCGACACCGCCCAGCTCTTCTTCGACAACGTGCGCGTGCCGCAGCGCAACCTGATCGGCCAGGAGGGCATGGGCTTCATGTTCCAGATGATGCAGTTCCAGGAGGAGCGGCTCTGGGGCGCGGCCAGCTCGCTGAAGAACCTGGACCGGTTGATCGACCTGACGATCGGCTACACGCGTGAACGCAAGGCCTTCGGCAAGTCCATCCTCGACAACCAGGTGGTGCATTTCCGCCTGGCCGAGCTGCGCACCGAGGTGGAGGCGCTGCGCGCGCTCACCTACGCGGCGGTGGATCAATATGTGGCGGGCAAGGACGTCACCAAGCTGGCCTCGATGGCCAAGCTCAAATGCGGCCGCCTGATCCGCGAGGTGTCGGATTCCTGCCTGCAGTACTGGGGCGGCATGGGCTTCACCTGGGACAACCCCATCAGCCAGTCCTACCGCGATGGCCGCCTGGTCTCGATCGGCGGCGGCGCCGACGAGGTGATGCTGTCCATCATCTGCAAGCTCGAAGGCACGCTGCCGAAGGGCTGAGCGATATGGCCGATTGCCAGACCCTGCTGCTGCGCCATGAGGGCGGCGTGCTGCACCTGACGCTGAATCGCCCCGAGCTGCGCAACGCGCTCTCGATGGCCATGGTGGCCGAGCTGCGCGCCGCGCTCGCGGCGGCCGAGGCCGATGCCTCGGTGCGCGTGATCGTGCTGCGCGGTGCGGGCGGGCATTTCTGCGCCGGCGGCGATCTCAAGGACATGGCCGGCGCGCGCATGCGCCTGGCCGACGAAGGCCCGTCCGTGCTGGCCGAGATGAACGCCGCCTTCGGTCACCTCTGCGGCGCCTTCGCAGCCAGCAGGCTGGCCATCGTGGCGCTGCTGGAGGGCGTGGTGATGGGCGGCGGCTTCGGCCTGGCCTGCGTGGCCGACGTGGCCCTGGGCGGCGAGACGGTGAGCTTCCGCCTGCCCGAGACCTCGCTGGGCGTGGTGCCGGCACAGATCGC